>ERZ1036435.70-NODE-70-length-93962-cov-11.811026_pt1 | contig 93962 bp, 46 predicted proteins | sample MGYA00514223_ERZ1036435 | MGnify/ENA primary metagenome ERZ1036435 (study PRJEB33795, sample SAMN09464927) | human gut metagenome | host: Homo sapiens | place: USA: Stanford, California | collected 2016-08 | study: EMG produced TPA metagenomics assembly of the...
CTATAGAAGAAGCACAATGGGGGGGAAGAAAAAAAGAAAGAAATAAGGTAAGTGAAAGTGCCGCAGGAGTGTTTACGGTCCTGCCGACCGATGCCCAAATACTTCAGCAGGAACTCATCGCTTTCCCATTACGGCAGTTTCTGTGCATGAGAAAAGAAAGAAACGAGGAATCAAAGGGGGGACCCCCTTCTGAGTTCTAGTGGGGCAAATTGGCCAAAAAAAAGTTGAAAAAAAAAAAAAGAAGCAAAACAGCGATGAGCTTCTTGCGATGAGCTTATATAAAAAAACATGGTGTATTGTATACACAACCATTTCCTTCTAACTAAATGAAGTACGCAAACCATGTCTAAACAGTTTAAGTTGGGTGTTATTACTGCTCAGGATATCTCGCCGCTGTGCAAGAACAAGCTTCCCCATCCGACGGTGATGGCGAACGAGTCGCTGGTTTCGCAGGTGGACGAGCTTCCCGAGGAGTTCCACCTGGACTACACGCCGCACCACGAGTATAACGAGTACGTGGACCTTGGCGACCTGCCTGTGGACTCGTCCATCAGTGATTTCTGGAACGAGGTGAAGTCGACGCACGCGGAGGCTCCTGTGACCAGCTCTGTGACCAGCGTCGCCGATACGGACGACGAGCTGAGACAGCTGTCGCAGTCGCTCTCGGAGGGCCACGAACACGCCCACGCCCACGCTCACGCCCATGCGGGCTCGGATACGTCTCTGGAGGACTTCCTGAACCACGAGGACCTCGACAACGATATTGTGACGCCTACACAGGAGGTGAAGCTGCTGTGTCTGAGGGACAGCAAGGGGAAGTTCACCTTGAAGACCACCGAGCGGAGCAAGAAGAACAAGGTCAAGAAGAACAAGAAGAACAAGGTCCTGCGGAGGAAGAGCGGCGTCTGCGCTATGATCTCCACGGGCATCGGTATCAACGAGTTCATGTTGTAAATACCTGTCTTGCCCTTCTTCCCACCTGACAACCATACAATTCGTACAATTCATACAAGGTTCTTTACAACAGAACTCATCTTTTGTGTTATTATTTGATTTTTTTGAAAAAACTACATTCTATTTGTTGAAAGAAGACGACCGCGCTCTTCTTGGAAGGATTTTATTATTCAATTCAGATCCATAGGAATCCAATGGACATTTTTTATTTTCTCCTACTTTATTTTCAATTTTCCCTGGGTAATCTTTTATTATAACATTTTATTACATTTTCTGTCTTTATTATCTTATACATATTGTTTTACAAATTCAGCATCACTTATTTATATCAATAAAATACAACTACAACTCTCTACCCGCCTCGATAACATACCACCTAACATATCAATATACTTCAATTATACCAAGACTATGTTTCCCAATACCATAGAGCATGTTGTGTGGTCCCAGCTACAACTCCCCATACAATGTTCCCGTTCCCTTGTACGGCATGCGAGCTGCCCAATTGGCATAAAGGGAGAACTACCAAGGCAGCTCAAATGGCACAGTATGGCCCCCGCCCAAGTATCTGCAGACAACCACATCATACATATATACCATGTCCAACCAATCGGGTATTCTAGCCAACCAAGCGCTGCTGGACGAATTGAACAAGGACCTGGCCAACGCGGGCGTGGTCACCGCACGGATATCCAGTGACTCCACCGCTGTCGAGCTAGACAGCACGTACGCTACCGTCGAGGACTGTGTCAAGGCATTGAGCGACGAACCTCTGTACATCTTCTACCACGCACCGGCCACCGCTGAATACCAGTTCATCTCATATGTCCCTGACACCTCTGCGGTGAGATCAAAGATGCTATATGCGTCCACCAAGAACACCCTGGTGAGACAGATCGGTACGAACTCAATTGGCAAGCAGCTGCTGATCACAGAGGCCAGCGAGCTGGCCGATTTCGCTAAGAATCTTGCCAATGACAACGGCACCGACAATGACGCACTCACAGAGTCAGAGCGCAGCGCCAGGGAGATAGACGCCACTCAGAAGAGGGAGTTCTACTCTACTTATAACTCAATCTCCGGAAGACAGCTGGTGTCCCAGACTGGGGGTGGTCCAAACGTGTTGCAATTTGACGTGAAAATGAGTGACAATGTCAAGCAGCTGCTGAAGGAGACCAACGTCGTCTCTTTCAAGATCGACCTCTCTAACGAGGATATCTCCGTGCTGAACAAGGAGAACATCAGCAACCCTGAGGATTTGAAGTTGAGCTCCGAACACCCTACTTACACTCTATACAGGAACAACGAACTGTACTATTTCATTTATTCCTGTCCATCAGGAAGTAAAGTCAAAGAGCGTATGTTGTACGCTTCAAACAAATCAGGTTTCATCAAGCATTTAAATGAAAAGGAAGGCATTGAGTTCTCCAATGTTATAGAAATTGGCGATGCAGATGAACTGGAACTATCATTGATATCATCGGGGACCACACAGCAGTTGCAGTCTGAGGCTAGTAAGTCGGATTCTAACTCCACTAGAAAGTTTAATAGGCCAAGAGGACCCGGTGGCAGAAAGAGGTAGACTATCGTATATAGACTTATGTATAAAGGTTTTATATTTTCCAAAACTACATGATTTAACGATACTGTGAATTGGCGGTTTCAAAAGAAAAGACCATAAAGAAAAGAAGCACATAAGGCAGTTATATAGGTAATATTGTAGGTGGGAGGTATTGACGCAGTTGCTCAACTGCGTCAATATTGCTCAAACACAGATATAAATACAGTAAAAAGACAAAAAAATAAATGATTTCGCCCAGGATCGAACTGGGGACGTTCTGCGTGTTAAGCAGATGCCATAACCGACTAGACCACGAAACCATATTAACTTGTTGAAATTGACAGACCATAACTGGTGTGTAGTAGCATGTATTCGAGTTTGATATGTGTTTGGGTGAAACACAGCTTACATGAACACTAAGCCCATATAGAAGGGCTAATAAAAGTTCTAGCGGCATCATTCGTGCGTCTAGCATGGATAACAGTTACAATCTAATATTATAATGATATGCATTAGAGGTTTTGTAATAAAAATTAATGAGAACTAGTGTACATATAAAAAAAAGGATGATTGCATTGCTGGAGTTCCGGCATGCATTATAAGAGAGTTTCTGGTGCAATTTTACGAGTTTATTTGCCGAGTAGATAATCAGTACTTTTGCATTTTTATTATATCTCTCAAAGAGCCAAATGGATTTTGTTGAAATGTTTGGTTTGTCAGAACTTTATTGAATCTCTCGGATTCTTGCTTCGACAATTGTTTTGCACCTCGTTGGTTTCTGATATTAGGAGCATTCTTCTTGATAACAATAGATCCACTTGGCTTCTCATGCTTCTTCAACTTCTTCGAGCTCACCAATCTGGTAACTCTCCGTTGAGGAATAGCATCTTCCATGACCTCTGGGTCGTGGTTATCTTCGACAGTGTCGTGGTATTCCTCCTCTCCACTCTCTGACTCGACTTCAACATCATTCTCCAAAGAGGTCAAAAGATCCTGCATCTTGGGCTTTAAGTCATCTCTCAGCTTTCTCTTTCTACGTCTAGCGGCTGACTTCGAGATACCACTGAAATCATTGGCACTGCTCTTCTCCCTCAACCGGTCCAGGAAACTACTGTGTTTCAGACTCTGTTTCTCCTTCTTAGTCTCTTTGCTCTGGTGTAGAAACGCTTTGGGATCCTCACCTAGCACAGAAGTGTACGGAACTTCCTCCTCAACAGCGCTCTCCTTGGCATTCAACCGCGAAACTTTGTCCCTCAACTTAGTCCTCTTCTTAGCAACCATACTGGATCATATACTTATGGGTCTCCTCAATATAACTTCTTATACACTGTTCAAATATCGAGCTCATCGCTCCTCTTAAACCATTCCTCTTGATCTGACTGGGTAATCCGAAAATTTTTTTGAAAGCAACGATCAAAAGCTCAAAATTTCAAAAGAAGCTCATTAAGAAAGCTCCTTTGCAATAGTCATAGGGATTTGGATTACTTCAACTGACCCAGAACCACCTCATTTAAACCAGATAAAAGATAACATACAATGGCTCAATCACTAGGACGAACATTGGCTGCCGCCACCGCTGTAGGTGCTGTGGCTCTGAGTGCATACGCATTGTACTTTGACCACCAGAGAAGAAGTAACCCAGAGTTCAGAAAGGAGCTGAAGAGACGTGTGAAGAAGGAGGCCAAGGCTGCTCAAGTTGCTGAGGAACAAGCCAAGAGACAGAAGTTGGAGAAAGTTACTCAGTACTTGACTCAGGAACTTGCTGCTGATCCTATCCCAGCCAGTGCCACTGAAAGAGAGACTGTCTTCACCAAGAACGTTGAGCTAGGTGAGAGGCTTTCCATGACCCCAGGTCAGGAACTAGAGGCCGCTGCCAAGTTCTACAAGGCTTTGACCGTGTATCCAAACCCTGCTGACTTGCTAGGCATTTACCAAAGAAGTGTACCAGAAAACATCTACGAATATATTGTCTTGATGATTGCTATCATGCCACCTGCTAATGTCTCTACATTTATTCGTGGTGCTGCTGCTGGCAATGACAATGCTGCAGCTAAGGAAGTTGAAGAGTCTGTCGCTGATGTTGACGAATAAACGGTGTTTTCAATGGAAAAAAAATAAGTAAGGTATTATATGTCAATTACTGGCATATTATCTATTTACTTTCTTCTTTCCGGCTATTTGTTTGCATTCAACTAATAATAATTTTGTTTTCCCCTTTTATGCTTCCCCACCATTATACTTGTAACTAAACGCCCTGTGCTGTTGGATAATAAAGCTGAAAATTGATGTGTAATATTCTGTGAATTGACCAAAAAAGGAAATAATGTACACGGGATTTCTGTTATTTATTCACAAAATGGCATGTGTTTTACTAAAGGTTTTAGCTCCGTGATTACTTGTGTCATCTTGAATTGACAATAAAGGCTGAGCCTTTTCCTTTCACTGTATGGCTAAGTCCTTAGCTGCATATTTTTATATTTTAATGTTTATTTCGTATGTTTCTGTAGATATTTCGTTCTGTTGTAAATAGGATATTAGCAGTGCTGCACAGTTTCAATAGAGTTTTTTGAATTTGTACATAAATTAAGAAGTCGTACATTTAACAGAACCCGCTACTTGTATGGCAACTCCGAAACATTGTTAATAATTATGCATTTGTATCTCTTTACTTGATTATGTATTCTATATAAAAAGAAGACTAGGTGAACGTTGCTGGAGGTATTACTGGTTGAACTTCAGGCTTTGTATTCTCTTAGAATGACAGGAACAGATGAAGGTGGTAGAGCACCAAATTCTGTGATAACCTTTTTAATATATTCAGGAGGTGTTAGATCATACAGAATATTAACAATATTCAATGATTGAAGATCTTGCCAGTTATGTAGCACATCTTTGTCATTTGAAGATTGTTCACTTAATTGCTCCGGTTTACCACTATTTTGACCTTTACTGGCACCACCACTCTGTTGTTTCTGTTTGGCACCTTTGTTTTTCTGCTCCAACTCTAATCTGGCTTTTTCAGCATTTCTTTCCTTAACAAATTGTTTCAACAAAGTACCCTGGTTGCTACGTCTCTCAACTGGATTGTCATAATCTATTGGTACTAAGTCATTTGGATCGGCTAATTCATTATATGTAACAGAATCCAATTGGACACGTTGGGAGAATTTCAAACTTTCACAGCATACTAAAACTGGGATATTTCTTCTTTTAGCAGACATGGCAATCATAGCTGTACCAGCCCTGGAATATAGGAAACCGTTAGACAAAATGGAATGAGCCCCTAAGAAAACATAGTCAACATCCATATTGAATGCAGTGTCTAAACTTGTAATTAAACAGTATCTAACATTTACACCTTTGCTTCTCAATAGCTTGGCCATCTTACGTCCTTCAAACAATGGTCTAGAATCTACAACAATTACTTCGATATTCTTTTCTAGTGTAACTGCATTGTGGAGAAGAAGTTCAGTTAAAACTTTAGATGAACCATATGTAACAATTCTGGTTGAATTTTCAATATGATTAGATGCATTATCTATAATTAATTGATCAGCGAGCTCGATTTTTTCTCTTGCAAATTGGCCAATCTTTTCACAAAGGTCCTTTTTGGCCTCTTGGTCTGGTGTTGATGGATCAATCAATGATATCTCTTGTTTCAGCCATCTAATTGCATTACCCATTGTAACACTTAAAGGTCTCGCTTTCTTTAGGATGTCTATTTGATGGGATAAATAACTGGTTAAGTTACGTGATAGCGTAGTGCCTTCTGGAGTTTCATAGTCATTAATGACAATCTGAAATGCCTCTAGCATGGCAATACATCTTGGTATCGAACCCACGATTTTGTAGCTAGCCAAATTTGATGTCAACAGGGAAATAGCTGGATGAAGCATGTCCTTGTTTAGTAATAATTCCTTAACAGAGGCTAGAATTGATGGACCTTCTAAAGTTTGTTCCATAGCTTCTGGAATAACTGAAGAGATACCTGGTACCACGGAGTTCTTTTCGTAATCAAGAGAAATGTTAGCCAACGATTTCGCTAGATCAATAGCATTCTGTTCTGAGGTTCCAGAAGTGGTTGTTGTTGCTGCTGATTGTGGTTGTTGCACTGTTGATAAACTTCCAGCACTACCTTCTGCAGATTCCTCATTTGCAATAGCTAAAGAGCTTGCAACAGCAGGAACCATAAGACCAGCAGCTGTGATTCTAGAGGCTTTAGGTGAACTGATGGCACTAGTAATAGCCAAAATCGTAGCTCTTCTCTCCTCAGTAGTTTCTAAATGGCCAAACAAGGTAGTTTTCTTTACCGATCTCTTAGGCTTAGCACTTGGATCACTCTTCTTTTGCTTCTTTTGTTGTTCTTTCTGCTGCTTTTCTCTTTGTTGCTGTTTCTTCTGTTTCTTAGCCTCTGCTTGTTGTTTTTGTTGCTCAATGGAAATACCATTGGCTTGCTTTTGAGCAGCTCTCTTGGCGGCTTTTTCTTTTTTCTTCAACTCCTTCAATTCCTTGTTGGACAATTGTCTTTCACCAACAGCTGTCGCGGCTGGGGCGGTACCTGCATCAGATCCTTGAGCTGTTTTCGGAGGGGCACTCACGTTTTCAGGCTTAACCTGATCGGCACTACTGTTCTCGCTCATAGCTTCTATTTTTCCTTAAGTCTTCAAAAAAAAAAGTATAATTCTAGTCACTAACTAGCTAATTGATGAGTGGGAGATTTGAAGTGTTTATATGCCTGGTTTAGATACTTTACAGCGCAATCACTCTTGCGATGAGCTTTATTTCAGCTACTTCCTGGATATTTTCCAGCTTTTTTTGGCAGTTTCGCCGGGAAAATTTTTTGAGATACTATTCTGTTACCCGGCTTCTTTAATGATACCACTATGAGTAATATAGTCCGGGGAATAAAAGCCAATATTGGTTGTTTGATAGCAGCTGAGATAACGCCAATCCCATGGTTGTACATCTATTAATTTACAATATGAATGTTGGTTTACATTGTCTTAATAACAGGTTTAAGTAGTTTATATTTACAAAAGAAAATGAAAAAGCTTTTTGATACCTGAAGGGGATATGGTTTACGAGCTGCAAAATGAGGAAAAGTTTACGCTGGCGATTTTATTATTTACATATGAGACTTTTTGTTCCTTTAGCAGAAACGTAGTTGTTCGGTCCGTCTTTTATTGCTCCTGGGTCTCCTCCTGGGTTTCCGTTTCTTGTTTAGTCTCTTCTGGAATTTTATTTACTTCAGTCATGTTCTGTACACTCCAATCGTACTCATCATCTTTTTTCAAAGTGGTCAATGCGTTCTTGTATTCGTTGATAAAAGTTTCTATCTCACTTGGGCAACTCTCTGAGAATTTCTGGATTGTTCTGGCTAGGAAATATGTGTATTTATTCTCAGTGATGAAAGTAACCAGGCGAGAAAAACGGCTTTCATCGCCAATGCTTGGCAAGTTGATGTTAGAGATGGTTTCTCTTCCTTTCAACACTAGATCTTCCTTAGAGATGCCTTGCTGATTGGCATATGCTTCCAACAGCGGTTGTGTCAATCCCAGAGTATCATTCTTTTCAGTAACTTTCCCCCAATTCACTTTTAGTTTCTTCAGACCGATCTCGGCATCCTTCAAGTCCTTTAAGTCGTTCCTTAGTAGACTACACATCAATACTGTGTTGAAAAATCTGTCCTGGTCGTAAGCCTTGGTATTTCCAGTGCCAACAACTTTGCTCTGGTAACTGTGTAACAAACCCAGTACATGGCTATAATGACCGATTCTGAACAAAGATGCAGCTAGCATCACTTGTAAATGAGAACCCTCCAAAAACGCAAAGAGTTCCCTCTTCCTGTTGGAGACTTTAAACCACTTCTGTAAGAAATCCATTAATTCTTTAGAACCTTGAGGTATCTCCTGTACATAGTTGTTCAGCACCTGCTTCTTTAATGGCTTCATAGGCTCACGGGGTTGGATAGGTTTATTGGTCTCTGGATCCTTCAGATCCATACTACGCAGCAGTGTCGCATTCTTGGGACGGTAGATTAAAGGTCTCAGATTCATCCTAGTTGTGTGGTACTGGTAAAACTCGTCTAGCAACTGCTTGTTGCTCTTTGCAACAGCACTGTAAAACCTACTGCAATTCTTCAACATTTTCCACCTGGCACTTTATCTGCAACAAGAGTCGCTTACAGTCAATTAAAACACCTCCGATTAGCCTCGAGATATAGTCCCTTCTCTTTATATTCCAGTGTTTGCTTCTCCTTCAGCTTGAAATCGTCTTCTTCCCAAAGTCTCGCCTTGCCCGAAGTGACAAAAATTGCAAAAATGGACTCAAATTGGTGAAATATCAACTCTTTACCAGTTTTCGATGGGAATCAGATACTGACTGCTAGCGAAAAGTGAACCAATTGGCATCTTTACATAGTTTGCAAGCAGGATAAGTTGCTATACTGTTGTCTTTTGCAGTATTTGAACCCGCTAAGGTAGAGACTCGGAGAGACCCACGCGAAAGAAATACAATGTTTATAAGAGACGCGGTGCTGCAAGCGTTGGAGGCACGTCTATTGGGTGCGTCTGAGTTTCACTCCACTTGTAATGCGTTGGATAGGGCACTGGTGGTTCAATTCCGGTTACAATACCACACCGGTGGTGATTCCGTGATCACCCCGGCAACAGGTAAGGTGCTCTTTGGTGATATTGATAAAGTTGAAATGTTGTCGAGAAGGTTTCCCTTGGACAAACCATTGTTGGACTTGATCAATAAGATCTTGGGCAATTGTGCAGGTATCATTCATTTCAGCATTGGAGAGTTCGAAGATGCTAAGGTCAGATTACAGCAGGCTCGTGATATTAAACTAGATAAAACGTTTGATGTATATGACATGTATCTAGGACTTGAGAACCTATACTATACAGCATGCTTGCGCCAGGATGAACAACAGATCTCTGATTGTTTGTATGACCATCTATTTGATACTTTGTCCTTCGTTCCATCCGCATCAGAGGCACTTACGCACCAATGTCTATGGAAGATAGCGAAGAGGTTAAAAGGACATAACAATTTGGCAAATTTGATTAAGATATGGCCAGAAAATAATAGAGCATTGGTGTTCTTAATATCTATAATAGCTTCAGATAATGGTGCATACACAGAATTCTCTAAAGACAACGATGAAATGATATTAAAATACGGTATGAACTTAGTGGAGAAGATTAAATTTCCCAAAGCTAGTGAAAATAACAACTATCATTTGGAGCAATTTATGTTGTTTTTACAGGTATACTTTAAAAATATAGTGCCAGACCAAGCCGCCTCAACCGAATGGTATAACTTTATCTTGAAAGCCATGTCGAAGACTTTCCAGAGCATAAATGTTGCACATACTGCATTATTCGTAATGAAAAAAATAGGATCTGATAATGAAAAAGGTAAAATTAATGGCACATTATTGAGAAAAGAAGCACTACTAAATTTTGTTAACTTTATCAGGTATAGTAACAAAGAATTCAAACTGAATAAGAACTACAACGACATTATATCCTTATTGGTTTGTTATAATTTTGTTATTAATGAATTCACTAAAAAAGATAATATCGACAACTTGTTTGATTACGATAAAAGTTTAGATGAACTGCTGAGCTTACTTGTATTCTTTTACAAAGAATACAATATTCCATTAAGTGAGAAAAAGCAATCGCTTGATATATTGGAAAATCCAATCAGGCTTGCATTCCCACCTCATGTAGCAAATACTTTGTCTCGATCGTGGTTAACTTTGTACAACTACCATTCTACCTCACTATCGGCTTTATTATCATTCGATTTGCTGGCATTCTTGGCAAACTGTGTTCCAATCAGTCGTTCAATGGATGAGGGTCTATTCATATCAACAGTCTTTCAATATGCATTGACACTTGCAAAACAACGTGATGTAGAGACAGCCATTAAGGTCTTAGAGAAACTAATTTTAGAAAGACATCCTAACTGCTATAAAGCCTGGCATTTAATGGCTTTATGTCACTCTACAAAGGAAAATAAGGAAACTGCTTATAAGATTGTTTGCTCTGTTTTGGAAGCGATGAATGAAAACATGAAGGATCTTACTTTTGAAGAGAAATTCCAATATATTTATATGAAGATCACCCAGCTTAGATTAATTCAAGATATGTTTGGAACAGATGAAACTTTAGAGTTAATTCCAGAACTTTTTGAATTATATAATACATTATTCTTGGGAGGAGCAAATCAGAAAAAGGTGACAATAAATGGTGTATACGATCTTGACATGACATTGCAGGATATTTGGCTTTATGTTTGCAGTTTGTATATGAAAACACCAAGCACAGATAATCTACAGGAAGCAGAGACCGCAATGGACGAGGCTATGGCCCTTGAAAAAGATCATTGGAAGGGTAGATATTTACCACTGCGAGCTAAGTTAAACATTTTGAAACAACAAAACAAGCAAGCGTTATTGGATATCGAGAAAGCTATCGACTTAGATAATAGTAATATAGATGCGATTCTATGCTTTGCTGAGCTGATATTTGATGTTGAGAAGAAATCCGAGGAGGACTTGACTGATGAATATTACAAATTAGTTCCAATTGAAGGCATCAAAGAGTGTTCCAAAAATCAGTCAGAGAATGAGGATCGTTTGTTTTTCAATGCTACAGATAGATCAGCTGCAACAGCAAGACTAAAATTATTGCTTGACTCAGCTGTAGCTGAATCAATCGAGGGTTATTATACGCCTGAGGTTTGGTGGTATCTGTCTCAAATTCACGAACAGTTCGCTACAAAAGACTACAAATTGTCGTTGATGAAATGTATAAAATTTGAGGAACTAAGACCTATAGCCCAATTTGAAAATTGCAACTACTGAAGAGAAAGAAGAGTATTTCTTTTCTGGTTGCAGTTTCGCGATTATAGACAATTAATTAATATAAATACTAGTAATTTAGCATGCATGAAATGAAAATTCTATGAAAAATGATAGATTAATATATATTATAAGCCAATAAGTGTGCAATATCATTGGTAAGTGACAGAGAGAGGACCTGATTATGCCAGGTTGGTGGTCCTTATATAGGCTTTTTTATTATGCTTTACCGCAAGAAATTGCTACTGGAATTTCACGTCGGCTCACTTAAAAAAGCAGCTAAGCTGAAGACATTGTAATATGTTAATTATTGGTAGGATATTGCATAGTGTGTTCTAAGCGACCAGTATAATCAAGACCAGTGTGTTTAGTAATTGGTAGTTTGGTTGATTTCTAGTCTGGGTCGGATCACATTGTAGGTACCAAATGGTGGAAGATAAGTTGGCCGATGAGAAGACCACTGAAACAAAGGAAAACACACCTGACCAGACAAAGGTAGTACCCAGGGCTTGCAATTTTGCAAAATATAGGGACTTAATAGCGTGCCTAGGCTTCACAGTTTTGTCATTTGTGTTGCGTTTCCAAGGTATTGACAAGAATAATTCAGTTGTTTGGGATGAAGCACATTTTGGAAAGTTCGGTTCCTACTATATAAGACATGAATTCTACCACGATGTGCATCCACCTTTAGGAAAGATGTTAATTGCCTTAAGTGAGTGGTTGGCAGGTTTTGATGGTGAATTTGATTTTGAGTCAGGACACCAGTATCCAGATGGTGTGAATTTTAAGTTTATGCGTCAATTTAACGCTACTTTTGGTGCACTATGTACTCCCGTTGTCTTCTTTACTGCGAAGACAATGAATCTAAGCTGGCCTATAGTATATTTGGTGACTTTAATGGTGACTTTAGAGCACTCCTTTATTGCATTATCTAAATTTATCCTATTGGACTCTATGTTATTGTTTTTTACCGCTACCACGTTTGCGTGTATGGTGAAACTAATTCAGTTGCGTGGCTGTCAATTGACTAGACAATGGTTGTGGTGGTTATTACTAACTGGTTTATCCATTGGTTGTGTGTGTTCAGTGAAGTGGGTGGGATTATTTATTACATTAGTCGTCGGCCTTTTTACGATAATAGATTTATTGGAGCATTACTGGAACAAGAAAGAGAGCCGCAAGATCTACTACAAGCACTGGATCTTAAGAATAATCAATCTCATTATAATACCGTTCTTAGTTTATCTGTTCTGTTTCAAGATACACTTCCTACTATTATACAAATCTGGTACTGGTGATGCTTCAACTAATTCACTATTCCAGGTAAATTTGGAAGGCACACAGATACAGAATAGTCCTAGAACGGTTATGTATGGTTCTGAAGTCACTATTAGATCACATGGGTTGAGCCCAAATCTGTTACATTCGCATGTCCAGTTATACCCAGATGGCTCCCGCCAAAGGCAGGTGACTGGGTATGGTCACTCTGATGGTAATAATAATTGGATGATAAAATTTGGCAGGACCACAGGTAGATATCTAGATGAAGATAACAAAAGGTTAAATGGTGAACTTGTACCTGTAAGAGATGGAGATACTATCAGATTATTTCACGTCAGAATGGGTTGTAACTTACATTCTCACACAATCTCCTCCCATGTTAGTAAGGGTAATTATGAAGTGTCAGGGTATGGGTCTGAGGAGGTAGGAGACGAAAAGGATGATTGGATAATAGAGATTATGGAGCAACTTGATTCGGCTAATACTAACTTTGGTAAGGAGGACAATGAAGTTTTACACCCTATTTCGACAATGTTTAGATTGCGTCATAAAGATTTGGGGTGTTACCTAGCGTCTACAGGACTTTCATACCCAACATGGGGATTCCACCAAGCTGAAATTGTGTGTAAGTATTCTTGGGGTAAGCGCGATAAATCAACTTGGTGGAACGTCGAAGATCACTGGAATGATCAATTAGTAGTGGATGAGGAGTATGTGCCACCTAAGTCAAAGTTTTGGACTGATTTTATTTTAATAAATTTTGCTATGGCATCCTCAAATAATGCGCTTGTGCCTGATGAGGATAAGTATGATTATCTAGCATCAAAAGCATGGGAATGGCCAATCCTTCACAAGGGATTGCGTTTATGTGGGTGGTCGTCAGCAGGTGTTCGTTATTATTTACTAGGATCTCCCTTTAATACATGGCTATCTTCTATAGCGTTACTGGTTAATATTTTGTTGGGTATGGTAGTAGCAATTAAGTGGCGGAGACAATCCATAGTGATTAATGAAGAATCGTGTTGGAAACTATTCACCTTATTACTGTTCCCATTTTTAGCTTGGTTGGCAAATTTTATGCCATACGTTATGATGGGAAGAGTTACTTATGTACATCATTACATGCCTGCCTTGTACTTTGCGATTATTGCCTTTGGAAGCATAACGGAATATCTGCTAGCTGATTATTGTACAGTGAAGGCATTTCTTGCATTTTTATCTATGGTTGGATGCACATATATTTATTGGTATTTCGCTCCTATATGTCAAGGCCTACATGGTATTGGTAGCCATTACTTTTATCTACAGTGGTTACCTGGTTGGGATATAGCCGTTTAATGAGGCTCGCTCACCGATTTTTCGTGAATGTGCAACAAAGTTAGATAATAATTACTATTCAATTATGATTATATTGAGTATGTTATATTGAGTATTTTATATTAGTATAGAATAGATACGGCATGATTGATCTAAACTAGCAGATGCCAATAACAGTTTATCATTATCAACCCAGTTTGACCATCTCAATCTTTCGATCCTATCCGATGGAGTAATATACTGTTCGAATTGTGATATAAGTTCAAAACCATCGGATTTAGAGTAATTGTAAATAAAGATTTCACCTGTTTCTAATCCAACTGCTACGATAAGTTTATTGTTGATTACCTTATTGTAAATTGAGATTGCGGTAATTGGACTGTTCAATTTTATGAAATGTAGCATGGAGAATGCATTACTTTCGCTAGTTTCCAATGACCACACCTTGACTTTTCTGTCTCTCGAAGTTGTTAAGAATACATTACCAAATTCTAATGGGGCCCATTCACCATCCCAAATGATTCTTGAGTGAGGCTTTTCATCAGTGTATTTCAGTGTAAATGTATTGTCATCAAAGTTTCTTTCCCAAACTGCCCATTTTCTATCTCTGCAGACACTTAATAGATACTTGCTATCAGGCGAAAATCTAAGCCTTGTGATGGTTAGACTATGGAATGACAGGTTAGGTTTGACCTCCAACCAAGTGTCCAAGTCAAATATTCTTATTACTGCATGCTGAGCATTGTTTGATCTACAGGCAGATGCAACTAGTTTTTGGTCAGGAGAGACATCGACAGAGGTGATTTCATAGCCATGGCCGTAAAGTTTTTCCACCTCAGGCCACAAAAGATGTCTCTGTAAAGTTTCTTCCATTGGTGGAGTATTGGCAGATGTTACCAAATCATATGATATATTTTTATTGTCATTACTCTCTCTGACATCAGGGTCATCTGTATCATTTGATTCATTTTCCTCAACAGCTTTGTTGGATAGCCCTAAAACTGGTACAGATGCCGCTTCAGGCCTTTCCTCTTCTTCATTCGTAAATCGCAGACCAACAAACTTCTTTAGTAAATGTGCTACACCCTTAGGTAGATCGAAAGATCTCAATATCTTTTCATCACCACCACTAATGAACCTTTCATCATTTACAGGCTCTACGCAGATCATATCATAGCCGTGTATTTGGGGCCTGGAGAACTCATGCCAAGTTTTTCTGGAACGCAATTCGTTGTTTTCATTGTAAATCCAAGGAGCAAACAGCCTTGTAGTTTGATCTAATGATGTGGACAACAAATATTTCCCACAAGGTGCCCAGGCAACGTCTGTTACTGGCCTAACAGCACCTGTAATACCAACACGTTGCTCACACATTATTTCGTCCTTGGCCTCCCATATCCTCCAAGAGCCTGTTTTACCGTTTGTCAAAATATAATCTGCACCATTTTCTTCAAACCAAAGACATGACCAAAATCCACCTGAGGAACCAGTCGCTGTTGAGGCACCTTTGGAAGACATTTCTCCCAATCTTGAAGAGCATACCCACACACCTGAGGACTCATCTGGTTCCCAAATCATGACTGCCGTATCAGCTGTGGATGCCAATAATTGTAGTTTAGATTCATGCCATTGTAGCGAAGACACCCAATCGTCATGACCAATAATCAATGCTTCGAAGTTAATACCAATTCTCAAATCTTCAGAGATATGGAATTTGTGTTGTTTGCTGCTCAGTAAAGTCAGTTTCGTTTCATCATCTTCGCTATCGTCAATTAAGTCATTTGTTCTGATTCTCCATATTCTTATGTATCGGTCCTGAGATCCTGAACACAGGAGATAATCACCAGGAGTCTCCTGGTGTCTAAACTGGATCGATTTGACCCAATCTTCATGGCCTTCCAACTCAGCTGCTAAGTTAAAATTTTCTATAACTTTCCCTTCACTCAATACAAAAGAGTAAATAAAAATCTTTACAGTTGTACCACCAATCGCCAACAGATACTTGTTTCCTACAACATTGGATAGCGAGAAGCACAGTGGGAAGACATTTCTTGGTAACGAGTACTCATGGCTAATGATGTATGTGTCAGAGCCCTCTGTTTCTGGAACCCAAATGGAAACCAGTCCTCCAGCCGAACCTATAACAATTAGCCCAGCTAAAGTCTCTATGGAGACGATTGTGTGGGAATAGTGAGTGATTGTTTGGATGCATTCTAATTCCTCGCTCTCCGGTGCCTTGTACTTCCACAGCTTCACATGGTGATCCTCGGAAGCAGATACCAATATATCGGTCCCAGGCATAAACTTGACACATGTTACTTCGGCCTCATGTCCTTTCAAAGTAGCATAGATACCACGACAATCAGCATCCAGCGGATTCCACAGTGCAATATTCTTGCCTGCACCGAAAGCTAGAACATTCCGGGCCTTGTTATACGAGCAAACTTGCGTCTGCTTGTTGGCACCAATAAATATAGCCTCACTATTCACAGTGACCATCGTTACAGCACTTTGGTATAGCAAAACTTGAACAGTTGTAGAGTGCTTTCGTCAAGCTCATCGCAACTTCAGCTCATCTCTTAAGCAAAATGTAATTTTTCAGCTGAAATTTCAATACTTTTTGCAAAAATTGGAATGCGATGAGCTTTCGTGATCGATGCAGGCTTTACCATGCGACTCGAACAGTATCTAGTATGGGATCATCAATACCTGGGTACCCGGTGGTAGAACGAGTAGTCCACTGCAGTTGAGCTAGCCGTGTTCGCATTCATATACATTAGTAGTTGTTGGTGGACTCGTTGCAGCATTGTTTTGTGGAGCTAAGCGACAGCAAGTGGGAAAACAGATTGGTCCACTACCTATATAGACGATGTCGAGATCAATAGCTAATATACAGTACCTTGAGGCTAAGAACCTGGCTCACTGGATGAAGTCTGCGGATGCGCCGCTGTTTCAAGTAATCGATGTGCGGGGCAGTGACTATGTCGGGGGGCATATAAAGGGGTGCTGGAACTACCCGTACAGGAGGTTGAAGGTCGATGATGGATACATGGAAGAGATGTACAAAGCGCTAAACAAGAAGCTTGAGGACACTGGCTCAGATCGTCCACTCAACGCGATTTTCCACTGTGCACAATCACAACAGCGTGGACCTGCCGCAGCAATGAAGCTGCTACGGTTCCTGCCAGACGACAAACTCAGCAATTTCAAGATATGGGTATTAAGAGGTGGATTCAACCATTGGCAAGACCAATACGGTGAAGATCAGGAACTTACTGAGGACTATGAGCCGGACATTTGGTCTTGGTGAAGTCTTTGATGCCAATTTTTCTTTGTGTTTCCGCATGGAAGAGAACTTGGTCAAAGAAGCATTGACCTCCCCAGTGTGCTTTGAATATCGGCAACAATGGCAGCAATGGCAGCAATGGCAATACAACAGATCAAGCAGTACTTATAATCCCACTTGGTGAATATCAGAATAGTATGTTTTCACGTGATGGTCCAAGTAATCCTTACCGGAGGTCTTGCCAATTATCATTGATGTGATGATGTTCATTGGAATTGACAGCTTTCGCAACCCTGTCGAGTACAAGCAATTCAGAGAATTACCAGGGCATGCATGATAACTTCGTGCTAATACAATTGAGGAGGGAGAAGTCAAGCTCGTTTGAGCTACAGAGTTGTGCTAACTTTTGCTGCAACACAATTTCTTATCTCCTCTAACTGACTGAAAAGTGTGTTTATCAATGGTGTGACTGGTTGTGTAATTGCTACCTTTATGTTGGAAAGAGTGTGATTCATTCACTCTGGCACTGTGAAAGTGTCAATTGCTGTGAGATGTGTTTGATGCTAGAGAGGTTTTTCTTGCATATATATACCCAATCTGTAATGTAAATATTTTATGGTTTTCTTAATAATCTGCTCTTCAGAGAGGTCAATTGGGATATAGAGAAACATACAGGACAAATATGGCTGAACTGATTGATGGTAAAGCCTGTGCTCAAGGCATTCGTGCTTCTATCAAGGAGGAGATAGAGGCCATTAAGCAGCAAAATCCTTCCTTTGTGCCAACGTTGACCATTGTTCAAGTTGGTGACAGACCTGACTCAGCTACTTATGTGCGTATGAAGAGAAAAGCTGCTGAGGAGGCAGGCATCAGGGCCGACTTCTTGCATTTGGCTGAGGATGTGAGTGAGAATGAGTTATATGAAGAAGTTACGAAGTTGAACGAGAACCCAGATATCCACGGTGTCATTGTTCAATTGCCATTGCCAGGTCACATTAACGAGGACAAGATCACCTCCGCAGTTGTAGCAGAGAAAGATGTTGATGGATTCGGTCCAATTAATATTGGTGAATTGAACAAGAAGAACGGTAAGCCATTCTTCTTGCCATGTACACCAAAGGGTATCATTGAGCTATTGAAGCAGGCTGGTGTCCAGATAGCCGGATCAAAGTCAGTTGTTATTGGTAGATCAGACATTGTGGGCTCACCTGTAGCTGAATTGTTGAAATCGTTGGACTCTACCGTAACTATCACACACTCTAAAACTCCAGATATCCCAAGTTACTTGAACGACGCTGACATTGTTGTCGTTGCCATTGGTAAACCTGAGTTTGTCAAAGGAGAATGGTTTGCTAACAATAAGAAGGGTGCAGTGGTTATTGACGTTGGTACCAACTATGTTGATGACTCAACCAAGAAGTCTGGTTACAGATGCTGTGGTGACGTTGAATTCAAAGAGGCTTGTAAATATGTTAGGAAAATTACTCCTGTTCCAGGTGGTGTCGGTCCAATGACGGTTGCCATGTTGATGCAAAACACTCTTATTGCAGCAAAGAGGCAGTTGGAAACTGGTGGTAAGTTATCTGAGTTTGAACCTTTACCATTACAACTGAAGAGGCCAGTTCCTTCCGATTTTGAGATTTCTAGAGCTCAAAAGCCAAAGCAGATTACCAAAGTGGCATTGGAAGCTGGTATTCTTCCATCTGAGCTTGAACCATATGGATCTACAAAGGCCAAGGTCAGCTTGAATATTCTTGATCGTCTAAAGGATAGGGAGAATGGTAAGTATATTCTTGTTACTGGTATTACACCAACCCCGCTAGGTGAAGGTAAGTCTACAACAACTGTCGGTTTGACTCAAGCTCTGGGTGCCCACTTAAACAAAACTGTCTTTGCTAATGTTCGTCAACCTTCAATGGGTCCTACATTTGGTATCAAAGGTGGTGCAGCAGGTGGTGGTTACTCCCAGGTTATTCCTATGGATGAGTTCAATTTGCATGTGACTGGTGACATACACGCTATCTCAATGGCTAACAACTTATTAGCTGCTGCAATTGATACTAGAATGTTCCATGAGTCAACTCAAAAAGATGGTCCATTGTACAAGAGACTTGTGCCAGCTAAAAAGGGTGAAAGAAAGTTCACCCCAACTATGTTAAGAAGATTAAAGAAATTGGGGATTGACAAAACCAATCCAGATGATTTGACCGATGAAGAAATTACCAGGTTTGCACGTTTAGATATAGATCCAGAAACAATTACTTGGAGAAGAGTTGTGGATTGTAATGATAGATTTTTGAGAGGTATCACAGTTGGTGAAGCACCCACCGAGAAAGGCTTCACTAGAAAGACTGGTTTCGATATTTCAGTCGCCTCAGAATGTATGGCAATTTTGGCCTTATGTAACTCATTATCTGACATGAGAGAACGTTTAGGTAAGATTGTCGTTGCGGCATCCAAGTCTGGTGAACCAATTACCTGTGAGGATATCGGTTGTGCCGGTGCCATGACTGCTCTATTGAAGGATGCAGTAAAACCAAATATCATGCAAACCTTGGAAGGAACTCCAGTTTTTGTCCATGCTGGTCCTTTTGCTAATATTTCCATTGGTGCTAATTCTGTCCTAGCTGATAAGATAGCATTAAAGCTTGCAGGTGTTGATCCAAAGCTCCCAGAAGAAAAGAAGAAAGAACAAGTTGGCTATGTTGTCACTGAAGCAGGTTTTGATTTTACCATGGGTGGTGAGAGATTCTTAAACATCAAATGTAGATCTTCCGGATTAGTCCCTGATGTTGTTGTGATTGTTGCCACAGTCAGAGCTTTGAAGGTACACGGTGGTGGACCTGAGGTAAAGGCTGGTGCTCCTTTACCATCTGAATACTTGAACGAAGATGTAGAACTACTGAGGAAGGGTTGTGCAAACTTGGCCAAGCACATTGAAAATGCTAAGCAATATAACTTACCAGTAGTTGTTGCTATCAACAAAATGTCCTCTGATACAGACAAAGAACATGAAGTAATCCGTGAGGAGTCCCTGAAGGCCGGAGCTTATGACGCTATAGTATCAGACCACTGGGCAGAAGGTGGCGCTGGTGCTGTAGACTTGGCTAAAGGTATCATTAAGGCAGCTGATGAAACTGACAACAGCAAATTCTCTTTCCTATATGAATCACAGGGTAAAGTAGAAGACAAGATTCAAAAGATCGCCAACGCCATGTATGGTGCTAAGGATGTTGAATTCTTACCAGAGGCTCAAAAGAAGATCGATCTATACACAAAACAAGGTTTTGGAGATCTCCCAATCTGTATTGCCAAGACTCAGTACTCCTTGTCTCATGATGCTAACTTGAAGGGTGTTCCTAAAGACTTCACTTTCCCAATCAGAGACATCAGAGCCTCTATTGGTGCTGGTTACTTGTACGCTTTGGCAGCTGAAATCCAAACCATACCTGGTCTTCCAACCCACTGTGGCTTTATGAACATTGAAGTCAACGAAGATGGTGAAATTGAAGGTATGTTCTAAGTTATGTATCATATCAATGACTTTATAATCTATTATTTAGTGAACACTGCATTATGTCTATTATAGTAACGGCTCACGACATAGTTAACATAGACTCGCTCAAGCCGCAAATTTCAAGGGGAGAGTCCCTAATAAGCTTAAAATAACTCTATAACAATAATGTTCAGTCGTATTTACTCAATTCTCGAGCTAAGCTATCAAACATTGAAACAATTATTAGCAATATAGTTGGCAATTGAGGGTTCGGAGTTACTATTGTGTTGTTTGCGGCTAAATTTGAAGAGCTGCGTCGATTTGAAAAAAGAAAGGGTAAGAAACAAAGAAGTGATTTTACAATGGCAGATAAGCTAAATAGTCTTGAGCATTGTATGAAATTTGTGGACGAATATGTTCCTGCCTGGTTTGAGACTGGGAAAAGGGATCCTTTGTTCATCTTTATTTCTGGGCCACAAGGATCAGGGAAAAGTTATGTTGGAAAAAGAATCTATGAACACCTGAAAGACTATTATAAAGATCAGAAGTCCGTTGCATATGCATCCATGGATGATTTCTACTTAACTCACGAGGCACAACAAAAGCTGAATAAAGAATATCCTAATAACAAACTTTTGCAAGGTCGGGGGCTACCTGGTACTCACGATATGGCATTGCTATATAAATGTATTAATGCAATTTTGCAAAGGCATGGTAATGACAATGACAGTATTGATGGTGATCATCTACAAGACAGTTCAAAGCTGGTATTGCCAAAATATGATAAGTCAGCTTTCAATGGTGAAGGTGATCGGAGCACTGTAACCGTATCTGAAAAGATTCCGGTGGATATCTTTATTCTTGAAGGTTGGTTCTTAGGGTTTGAACCAATCCTACAAAACTTTGAAAGTGAGGAAACTGTGAAAGGCGATATGGTGGATGTGAACTCTAAATTGTTCATATACAGCGATCTTCTTTGGGACAACCCTGAAATTAAATCATTAGGTATAGTTTTTGCTGCAGATCAGTTAGAGAATGTCTACGATTGGAGACTACAACAGGAGAAGGAATTGATTGCTAAAACTGGTAATGGTATGAATGATGAGGAATTGAAAAAGTTTGTGGACAGGTATATGCCCTGTTATGATTTGTACTACAACCATCTAATACATACAGAAAGCTTAGGATCTGTAGCAACGTTGACACTTGGATTAGACAAGGAAAGAAAGGTATTCTCCTTCAAGACTAGATACATCGAATAATGACTTTTACGACAAACAACTATCATTGAAATTTTTAAAACTATGCTTCCCTGTTTTTCTGATTGTTCACTAATCTATGAAATATGGGCGTGTATCTAGTATCAATAATATGTAATTATGCTGCAAGATACAATTTTATATATCTCTCTAAAATATAATGACATTCTTTCAACTGCTATTGAGTCTCATGATTCATCAGGCTGAGCTCATTTAGGTGGGTCCCTGATTTCCCTGCGAAAAAATCAAAAGATTTAAAGGGCTCTTCACAGTAAAATAGAATGTAATACTGCGATTCATTTAAGATAACGGTAAGTAAGTAAATAAGCTAGCTTATACAATGTCGGACAACCAACTAAAGAATATTGATGACATCCTTAACAATATACCGCTTCGAAACAAATTTGGAGACAACTACCCAAGGGAGCGGCTTAGCAAAGTTGAAGTGCCACTATATAAAATCGAAAATATAGCAGACTCTAAGAAGATGTTTGAACCATGGTATAAAGAGTGTGATGAGATAATAGCTGCATGTGAGGTGCATGATCAGCTGGGTCGAAATTTTGAACAATGGTACAACGAAAAATATATAAGTACAAAACCGCCGGGAATGGTACAAGGAAATGGGGAGATAAGTGTATTGTCTCCATCAAAGAAGCATGGTGAAATGTTGAAATGATGATGTTTATGTTGATAGTGTATTTCGAGTCTGAACTATCTAGGGCATATAGTTATGAAGGATATATTATTGGATTATTTAAAAGAATAGATTTTTGTACATATTCATAGTGCTTTACAAGACTTTTGAGTCCTTTAGTTTCTGGACTAGTTCATCGACAGAGCCAACAGTAATACCAGGTTCTTTGGCATTTGGCTCGTTCACTGATAAGATCTCTAGTCTAGGTTTGGTATCAATGTCAGCAAAGTCTTTCTCTAATGTAAGTTTTTCCATAGGTTTCTTCTTTGCTTTCATCAGATTTGGCAAACCGACGTATCTAGGAGTATTTAGTCTCAGATCAGTGGTTATAATCAGTGGTAGTGAGGCCTTTAGGGTCTCTTCACCACCGTCTATCTCACGGGTAATTCTCACTTTACCCTCATCAGCTAGAATATCAACTTTTGCAGCATTAGTTGCCTGAGGCCAGTTCAAGAGACCTGCCAACATTTGACCCGTATGGTTGAAATCGTCATCGATGGCCTGTTTACCCATGATAATCAAGTTAATGTTCTGCTTTTCGACTATGTTCTTCAATACTTTTGCGACAGCCAATGGTTCCAACTCAAGATCCTTGCAATCTATCAAGGACACATTATCTATACCCTTGGCAAGACAATTTCTTAAGATGTCCTGGGCTTTAGCTGGCCCGATAGACACCGCTTGCGTGTGCTCAACCAGATCACCATGTTTCTCCTTAATCCTCACAGTCTCTTCGACAGCTATATCATCGAATGGGTTTATACTAAACTTGATGCCACTCTTCTCTATCCCAGTGAGTGTCTTGTTCACCCGTGGTTTGATCTGGAAATCAACCACACGCTTGACTGGAACTAAAATACGCAATGGCTTCGACATGTTGTACGCACCGGTGTTCCCCCCTGTTCAGTTTGGTCCTAGTATGGTTCCTTGTCTTCCCACACAAGTAGTTTATATCCTGGGTTATGACTCTTTCCTTTAAATTTGACCAATTTTTCGATGAAATTGTGAACTTTAGAGCTTTCTCGGTCTGTTGAAATTTTTCAGACTCGAAAGGCTTTGAAATCATCGCAGTGCACTTGAGTCGATCGATGACTTCCTCGAGAGTGCTGTTATTACAAGAGGTTCGGGACAGTTGAAGTACATATCAGTAGTATACAGGGTAAATAACGGTATACAAGCAACGGAGTTTGCACTAGGAGATGTCTTTTGTTGTTACAGTGATTGCGCATGGCGATGCGTTGAGAAGTGAGAAAGAGCTCGTTGACAGAGTCGTTGGAGCACTAGATGCTGAATTGATCAAGACAGAGACGCTTTCGAAGCGTGCTGTGGATATCTTTGTCAAGGCACCTGGTGAAGTATTGCAATTGAAGCAGAAACTGGACCAATTGGATGTTGACGGTGCAGATTTGGCAGTTCAAGTTGTCGATGAGCAATTGCAACGCAGGCCTTTGAAGCTTTGTGTTTTCGATATGGACAGTACTCTGATCTACCAGGAAGTGATTGAGCTGATTGCTGCCTATGCCGGTGTTGAGCCCCAAGTACACGAGATCACTGAGCGTGCGATGAACAACGAGATTGACTTCAAACAGTCTCTCAGAGAGCGTGTGCGCCTGCTTAAGGGCCTAAAGATCGATAACTTGTACGAGGAGATCAAGCAGAAGCTACAGATCACAGAAGGTGTTCCCCAGCTATGCTCTACTTTAAAGCAGCACGGTATCAAATTGGCAGTCTTGAGTGGTGGTTTCATTCAGTTTGCCTCGTACATCAAGGATCAATTGTCTCTGGACTATGCGCGTGCCAACTTACTTGAGATGGACGACTCTGGTGTGCTCACTGGTGAGGTCATTGGTGAGATAGTGGACGGGCAGTGCAAAGCTGAGACCATCAAGCAGTTGTGCAAGGACTGGTCCATCGATCTTGAGAATGTGTGCATGATTGGTGACGGTGGTAACGATCTTCCATCAATGCACGTTAGTGGGTACGGTATCGCATGGAACGCCAAGCCCACTGTGCAGAAGCAGGCACCTTCCAAGCTAAACACCAAGTCTTTGGCAGATGCATTGTACATCTTTGGCATTATAGAGTAATATTAAGCAAATTGTAATTGTATAAAGATTTGTCTCGTATATATGAAATGTAGCTGATAAGTGAATATAAGTCAAGTATCAGTTGTGTCTTTTATGAATATAAATTCATGATAGTTGTTTTGTGAGATATAACTGAGGTATAATTTGTATTAAATTATGAGAAAAGTACAAAATTACAAGTTTTTGAAAAAAGCTATGAGGGGGGGTTATAAATTGTAATCTATCAGATTTATTTTCTCGGAAAAGAAATCCAATTGCATTAGAATTGAAGTCATTCTTTTGGCGGAGGTTATTTAGACGTTGTTGGCAATGGCTTGCTTGATAGCAGCTGGGTTGGCACCGACGACCTTGGCGACTTCCTTACCGTTCTTGAACAAGACCAAAGTTGGCATAGCGGAGACTTCGTTCTTTTGGGCGACTTCTGGCAACTCGTCGACATCTAGCTTGTAGAAGTCAGCGGTAGAGTATTCAGCAGCGAACTTTTCGATCATTGGGGCGATCATCTTACATGGACCACACCAGGTGGCGAAGAAGTCGACAACGACCAACTTGTCAACAGCAATAGCACTGTCGAATTCAGAAACACTTGTGATTTGCTTGACCATTTTTTATTAGATTGTGTATGTGTGTGTGTGTGTGAGTTTGTTTTATTTAGTTTTGTTCTGTTTGTAGCAATACGATGGAGAGGATATAGAGTGAAAAACCAGTCCCCTTTTATACTGATGGGACCCAGGTGGAACACAGTGGCGAACCCTAATAGTTCTGGGTCCCCCCAAGTCCCCTTTGTAATGAGAACGAGATAAATAGAAGGGGAGGGAACCCCATCTCTGCGACAATCCTCTGCAATCAGAAGCCCCCCAACGAAATTACAAATTCCCAGGTGGGAAACCCTAATGCTAAGCTCTCTTTGTCTATCTGCCTTCTAAGCTCGGTCCCAGTCTTCTCTTTGAAGTGGGAAATCAATTTTTCTGCTCGGGGGGAGGGATTTGTGCGGGTGTTTGTGTGCTGTTGTTGTTCTAGAACACCAAGGTTCGGCTTAGTACCTATCATTACGTTATCGCTTCTCGAAGGTCCTCCCCATTATCTAATGAACCCTAGGGCTTCCTTTGCAATATCGATAGTAACTGTAATAGAGTAACTGATAGTTTAAAGTTCCAGTACTGTGATAGAGGTTTTCTAGTGTATTAGAGGTTCTATTATGACATAAGGCCCTGGGTGCTGTGACAATGGTAGTTTCTGTTGTGTATATTTTGTTTATTTCGTTACTTAGTTCTTACAAACACTCAGCTTCTTGGAGCTATCTTGAAAGTGAGGATGTCGTTCTTGCCTGGCAGCACGGGTGTCTCTTCCGAGACACGGACGCTGCCAACTGTCTCTATTGCGGCGACAGTGACATCGCCCAGTATGTAGCGGGCGACTTTGCCCACTGGTGTGCCGCGCTTCACCAGGAAGCAGTCCCGGAACACATTGGTGCCGTTCCCACCCGTGAATGTGGCCATGTTCTTGACAGTGTACACGGGGATCAGGTCCAGAACATCGGTGGCCGCTTGCAGGACTTGCACCACACCCGTGGACCCAAACCTGTACAGCACCAGGTCGCGGATGTTCTCTATGCGCGCTAGCGACTTCTCGTCCAGGGGCTTCAACGACGGGTCGTCCTCGCACGTATCCACAAACTCGGTCCCGGAGTCATACTGGATGAACCCTTGCTTCTTCAACTTCCTCAAAAACACTTCCGTGATGGCACTGGTCAACACTGCTTTTGTCTCGGGGTATTTCAGCATGATCTTGGACACATTCTTGTCAGCGTCCGGGTGGTCGATCTTGTTCAACGCTAGCACCGTAGGGAACTTCTCCATCATAAAGGACTTCACCACTTTCGTTATCCACTCGTCGTCCCACTTCTCCAGAGGTGGCAGCCCCTCTAGCCTGTCCAGGCACCGTTGCACCATGGGGATCAGCGAACCATAACCACCGAACTGCGCTTGTAACGTGTCCACAACACTGGATTTCGTAGCAGTGTGCCTGCGGACAATCGACCCCCACCTTTTCTTCAAGTTGTTCTCTATCCACAGCCTGATCTCGTCTTGCAGCCATTCAATATCGTTCAATGGGTCGTAGCCCCGGCAGTTCTTACCTTCCGCATCAGTGGTACCACTGACATCCACCACATGGATCAGCGCATCCGCATGTCTAAGGTCATCTAAAAACTTGTTACCGAGACCCCTACCAGAGTGTGCACCAGGCACCAACCCTGCAACATCCAGAAGCATGATCGGTATATGTCTCTTACCCTTCTCACACCAGCCGTAGTTAGGCTTACATAGCTCCTCCTTCCCAAACCGGCTGCACGCACAATCGACTTGCAAGTACCCAGTGGCCTTGTTGGGCTCAATGGTGGTGAACGGGAACGACCCCACAGCCGCAGATGCATCCGTCAGCGAGTTCAACGTAGTAGACTTACCGGACGAGGGCTTGCCCACAATTCCAATCAAGGGATCCCTAGGCATTGTTCTAATTAAAGTTTGGTCCTAGCCGCGTGTGTCTATCAAACCTAAATCAACACAGCTCTGAGACTATATCCACAATCTCCCGACTTGCAAACTTCCTTCTATACTCATCTACCATATTCTAGCAAAGCTCATCGCTGTTTTTTTTCACTTTGTGATTTCTTTTTCGCAAAGTGAAAAAAAAATTTGACGAAATCGGATGCGATGAGCTGTGAAGAAAAAAAATAATTAGATGAGCTTCACTCATATTTAAGAAGTTGTCATTTGGGTTCAGTGGATGACTTCATTACTTTATTTGGCCATAGCACCTGTATGAAGAGAACATTTGGAGATATGTCAGAAGATAAACTGTTTAAGCCGGTCGGTGAAGCTGCCAACGAAGTACAAGAAGAGAATGACAACGGTGTGTCGTTGACTGGGGCCTCTGATGCCATGGGTCACCCGGTTCAAGAGATTGAGTCCCTATGTATGAACTGTGAGAAGAACGGTGTTACTAGATTGCTGCTGACTTCTATTCCTTACTTCAGAGAAGTGGTGTTGATGTCTTTCGAATGTCCTCACTGTGGTTTCAAGAACTCTGAAATTCAGCCAGCTAGCCAAATCCAAGAAAAAGGTTCCAAGTACCAATTGAAAGTTGAGTCTAAGGAGGACTTCAACAGACAAGTCGTTAAGTCTGAAACTGCTACTTGTAAGTTTGTTGAACTAGATGTCGAGATTCCAGCTAAGAGGGGCCAGTTGACCACCGTTGAAGGTCTTCTGAGTGAGATGATCGAAGATATTGAACAGGATCAAGAGATGAGAAAATCAATAGATGAAAACCTGTACAACCAAATTGCGGAGTTTATTAAGAAAGTCAGATCATACATTAACTGCGAGCCAGGTACATTGCCTTTGACATTCATACTCGACGATCCATCTGGTAACTCTTGGATTGAATATAAGCCTGGAGAACCTCAGCACAAATGGTCTCACGTCCAATATGTCAGATCCGATGAACAAAACGTGGTTGTAGGTATCCTAACCGAAGATCAATATGAACAACGCCGTAGAGCCAAGTTGGAAGAATTGTCAAACAAGGGTAGAAACCCATCAGAAAGTGTTAAAGTAGGCAGTGCTAATGCTGAATTTCTATCAGATGCCACCGATATTGAAAACTTCAACAATGAAGTTCAAACTTTCAGAGCCTCATGTCCTTCCTGTACCCAAGAATGTGAAACTCATATGAAGCCTGTTAATATCCCACACTTCAAGGAAGTTATCATTATGTCTACAACTTGTGAGCACTGTGGTTATAAGTCTAATGAAGTTAAGACTGGTGGTTCTATCCCAGAGAAAGGTAGAAAGATTACTTTGCTATGTGATGATCCTGCTGACCTGTCGCGTGATATATTGAAGTCTGAAACATGTTCACTACACATCCCAGAGCTACACTTGGATATACAAGAAGGTACTTTGGGTGGTAGATTTACCACTCTGGAAGGTTTATTAAAGCAAGTCTACGAAGAGTTGGAGTCCCGTGTTTTTACGCAAACTTCTGACTCCATGGATGAAGCTACTAAACAAAGATGGGTGGACTTCTTTGCCAAATTGAAAGAGGCTCTTGATGGTAAGGTACACTTCACTGTTATTATGGAGGATCCATTGGCTGGATCATATATTCAAAATGTCTATGCACCAGATCCAGATCCTAACATGAAGATAGAGGACTACGAAAGAACCCAACAACAAAATGAAGATTTGGGTTTGAATGATATGAAAACTGATGCTAACTAGGTGATGACTTTCTTCAAATAATCAATCTTTCTTTTGATTAGAGTGTGTAATTTATAAAGATGGCATATTTTTAACGGTGTTATTCTTTAAACTAAGCATGAAATTTATGATTGCATTCAATTGCTTTAAAACACCTAAATTAGAGCACTATTCATAACTTTGATTACTTATAATTCTCTTATTTATGTATCCTTTTATGTCATGAAATATTTTTTATTGGTTTTAATGCTATATATATAATTATCGTTTTGGTATTAAACTTGGTGGTTACAGCATGATTGTGAAATACTCAAATTCAAGTTGCGTCATCGCCAAAAATATTGATTAGCAATTTTAATCAGTTTAAGTCAATTTCATAAATTAGTCTCTTAAAATTCGAATAACGTTGTTTCTCAGTCTTTAAGGCAGGCTAGATCAAACATGGTACGTCGTTTAGGAGGAATTGAGCAGTATTTCTATCAAAGAAGCTCGCTGAACTTACATTCATGCTTCTCAGTTGGCGTTGAACTAAATAGTCTTCCGAATAGGAGTGATTTAATTTGTGCATTACGGAGAGTTGTAAACTTACACTTCCAGTTATATTGCAATGCTTACAAGAGTAATAATGAGGTAGTGGTGAATCCAATTGGGGAACCCATTAAATTTGATGATGTAGTGGATTATATGGATTGGGATACTTATGGTGAAGAGGAAATTAACAGTGTATTCCGTAAATATAACTTTGAATATGGTGTTGATAAACCCCTGTGGAAGGTAATAGTAGTCCCAAAGGCTAATAAAATGATATTTGCAACCGATCACCTTTTCTTTGATGGTATTGCTACGGTTCTGTTTTGGACTGAGTTACTAAAAAGCCTTGAGGAATTGAAACAAGACAATGATCTTGATGTTGATGAAATTATTTATAGACCAGGTGGAAGCACAGACTCAATTGATCAGTGCCATCCTTATGAAAAACTCCCAATTCCCTTTAGCTGGAAAGTTAAAAGACCTATCGTTAAAGCTTTATTCACTATTGCACCTGGAGCAGTAGTATCTCAGGATGCTAGTATTATCCAGTTTGATGAATATAAGATTCCTGAAGATTATCTTAAAAAAAATTCTAATGATGACGGTTGTTATCAGATCAAGAACACCAATCGCCAAATCTCTCTCAAAATGTCTTCCAATAAACTAAAAGTGATAATGAAAGATTGTAAGCAGCACCATGTTTCTTTCACTGCATATCTAACAGCAGTTTTGTACCTAGCTTTAGGTAAAATTCCCAAGGAGAAGTACAGCGGCTCTACTATAAAATATGAAGTACCTATGAATACCAGGAATAGAATATCAAATTCCGGGGAGTATAGCAACAGCTATGGTACTTTTGTTGCAGGTGGTGAATTTATAGAGACTTTGGACTTTGAGAGAGATGAATGGGAATTGGCTCAATCAATACATCAAAAGATTGTTGAGAAATCAACCACAGGCGTTATGGATGCCATTAATGAGGCACGATTGCTTGAATTGGTGGATGCAAAAAAATTTATGAAGATGAAATTTGAAACAACTACTGGTCCTAGCTCAACTTTTGAAGTAACAAATCTGGGTTTTCAGAATTTTAGTCAAAATGAGCATAGCAAGTATACTGTGACAGATGCTTTTTTTAATGAGCCTCAACTGTTTACTAATCTAATAACATATAGTGTTATTTCTACGCCTAGCGGAGGGCTAAACTGTTCAATGGCGTATCCAGAAAAGCTTGATAGCATCCTGTGTAATTCAGTAGAATTTCTCAAAAATAAATTCAACTGAACTTAAGTAGTCAATAAATGACGGTGTTGTAAACTATTAAAAATTACAAAATTAAATATTAAATATTTATATTACAGTTAAAATTCAGTTTTTGACATACGGTTTTCTGAACCATCTTCAATATCGGCTTCGATGTCGAGCGAGCTATCATTGTCCCCGGATTCATAATCCTTGTCAAGCTCGGACTGGATCTGGATTGATTCTCTCTGAATCTCGAAAATGTTGTACTTCATCATAAATACAATGGTAATTAATGGCAGTAAAAACATTGGAGTGGCGTCGAATATGTAAAGGAAGTACTCATGGGAAGTTATGTAACCATCATAACCTTGAATGAATTCAACCGTTCTAACGATTGATCTAACTAAGATCATAGCGCTGTTGACAATCAGTATCCAGTTGTAGTATATCCATGTGTTACTCTTGCTGGCAATTTTGTTCTTATTCCTCAGTGCCCTAACCCTAATGACAAACAGGAACTCGTTTATCATGAAGATACCAAAGAAGGCTATTTGAATAAAAAGACCTACGGTGACTATATTTGATCCGGCCTTTTCAGTGGATGCGCTGGCTTGCATACCACCACCTGCTGCTTGCAATAGCAAACTTGCTACATCACCAAGCACAAAGATAACAGTGTTAAACCTAGCGGGCATGATCATCAAATTCTCAACAAACATGAGGTGTGCCATTCTTCCAAAAACCATATATATACTTGCAGCGTATAATGTAGGCCCCACGAGTAACAACACCACTTGCACAGCAAATGGGGGCAACGAGTAAACATCATGACGGGAGACAGATCTTGCGATATAACCAACGACTTCGATGATGCATCCCACAATCAACGGTATATGGGCAGCAAACAGCTTGAAGGTGTTATAATGACGAATATTGGCGTAGTATGTTGGAGAGTTCATCCATTGCGTCAGGAACTGTCTATGCGATTTTGTTAGAATCCACAGCTGTCCGGTGATTATTATTGCGGCTATAAGAAACAACACCGCGAACGCGATGGAAGCACCCAGGTTGGGTGTATATTTGTAGAAATCAAACTTAAAGTCATCAGACAGATTTATGGTACTGTTTGTAGACATAGTTTAATGTGTCAGGATCTTATGCAGGTATATAGTTTAGAATTGGGAGAATGCCAGATAAAAGAAAATGGGGGTTCTAGTCTTAGTAGAAGTCTTTATACTTATCGAATGTACTTTTAAGAATGATTAACAAAGAGATGATTGCTTTATTCTCGAATTGTGTCTTCCAAATAGAGCTAAGCCAGGTAGAACTAAAATTAATAGCCATGCTAGAGATGAGCTCCAGAAAAGCAAGAATAACAATAAATCAAGATCAAATAGCAATGTGATTCTCATTATCATAATAATGCCATTCCGTGGAGTAGGCAATCCAGTAAGAGAAAACACGGGAAGAGACGAAAACCCTTCTTGAGATCACCGTGATCACAAAGCTCCGCGGACAAAGGACTTCCTCTTTAGATCCCATTTTATGAGAAATAGAAGTTGCTTTTTTTTTCGCTTCCACACAAATGCCAGTAGTGCCTCGAGAAGGAAGAATCAGCTGCCGTAACGGTGTTCTATGCATTATTAGAGCTTTCCTCGCAGTGATTTACTAATCTGAGTAAAAGACTGCAGAAGTGCAGCCTCCCAACCTCTCCCCCTGTTCTCTGCTTACTTTTATTTTCTTAAATTAATTCTTTGCCTATTCATTCACAGAATATGAAGGAGGGTTGCGCCCCTCTGCAACAGATGCCCTAGACAGGGACACTACAAGCCTTGTTTTTTCTTTCTTTCTTTTTTTTTTGGTAATTTCTTGCGATGCATCTCGGATCTGGGAAACCACCTTATCTTCTGTGGACCCTCACTGGGGGTGGGGGGTGGTAATACCTAACGCGCGGTTGTGTCTTAGACATATTGCAAATACTGCCGTCAGCCAACGAAAATGTTGCTACGCTGTTATAGAACTAAGCCATTGCGATACTGGGTCAAAAGGCTTAGATGTTTGTGTCAGCTATGTCGTTGCGTTGGATGGAACGTTGTGCTGGGCGGCTACTTGCTTGGGATCCCGGGGAGGTATACATCTCATCGCGCATTTCAAGGTGAAAAAGTTACTCGCTTCGCTTGGTTTTCAACATCCTAACTCAACTGAGAACTGTTACCAACCTTGTACCGACCCTGTACCGACCCTGTACCGACAAATATGCTGCGGAGTTTGTTTGTGACTCTTTTGATTTTATGTTGTTTTGGGGTACAAGATTTGAGATCATATCACGTGAAGTGTGTATATCTACGAAAGGTGTTGGATGGTTCGTTAAAGGATACTATTAAACACGTGGGGAAATGAAACGCGAAAAACGTTTTTTTTCTATTTTCCTTTTTTTTTAAATCAGTTTTTTGGCGTTTCATTTCTGGGCTTCCTCTCTTCACTCTTGTTCTTGTGAAACAGAATTGTTTCACTCATTGCACTACGGATTGAAGTATGGGCTATGATAGTTATTTTCTGGAGGAGGTGGTCAACTGTCTTTCCTTCTATTACTCTCGATCACACCTCTGTTCTAAGTGGCCCATTGTTTCTTTGTTTTCTTCGAATATCTAACATTTTCGTGTTTTGGTGTTATGCATGATAACCGAAAAAAAGACAAGCTTTAGTCCCCACTGCATTTTAAACTTATTTCTCTTGGTGCAAATTTTGGCGTCACCCTTCCCATTGCATTTCAGTTTAGAAAAAGCCAAGAACAGCTCTTAATATGAAGAACTCGATGTTAATCCTGAAAGGATAATCCCATTAACTGGATTTTGTTTATGATCAACAGAGATACATCAAAAATCCTTTTTTTCCAATACCCTTTAATATATTGTTGCTTGCTATTAACTTTTATATTGGAAAAAACAACAACCAGGTAATGCTTTAATTTGTCTAAAGGCAGTTGTAATTACAACAAACAAAGGTCGATCAAGCAGTCGTTAGCTCATATAGTACTATCGCTGAGATATATTCTGTTGGTTTGGCCTGCACTTCCAATAATCGAAAACTGGCATTCAAATAACGCCAAAGTCATACACTCGTTCTGTTTGTTTATCCACACCATAATACGCATACTAAAATTTGAATAAGAGATACCAATAGCTAAGTGGACGTGCCTTAAGATGGAGAATAGTGAATTTGGGAAGGGACTCGGTATATACTATGATTTCGATCAAAGGAGTGATGGGATGGTACCTGATGACCCGCCTCAGAACAACGACGATGCGTCTTCTATGGATGATGAAGAAATGAATTCATATAATAGTCCCAATGGCTCTAATAGACTGAAGTTTTATCCATATTCTAATAACTCAATGACAAGAAGTGTGGCTACATTGAACTTGTCTATCTCAAACTCGCATAATCAAGTAGAAGAAACGTTACCATCCAAGAACAACAGAATACGACAAGGTTTGGATTTTGGAATACCTTCAAGCAACACGAGACTACAACTACCTGCAATAACAAAGACCACTGTTGATTACTCAAAGACAGAGAATAAAAATTTCAACATGGAAACGTGTTTAAATGATTGGTCACCTTTTAACTACAACGGTTCAAGCTCATCTAACTCTTCCAAGAGTGAGTTGTCACCATTCGTTAATAACCCAGAGACTCTTAAAAAATGGAGTTGGATGCCAAAACAAAACAAAAAGCACGGGAAACCATTGGATAAAGCGAATATAATAATCACACAAACACCTAGGAATACTAGCAAGAACCATCCAGATTTTGAAATTGCGAAACCGGATCCTTCCGCCTTCGAAACTTCTGGGTTGAAACCAAAAAGTTTACTCAACACAGCACAAAAATTAGCTGTACCTAATACACCTGTTAAGAAATCACCTCTCATAGATACTGGTAATACCTTTTCAAGCGCATCTCGAGTAGCAGATAGCAGTATTCTTGAATTTTCTACTTTGAATTACAGAAATTCAACGACAGGTCATACATCGTTTTTATTCTCTCCATCTCTAAATAAGACACCAGTTCATGATAAGTTTTATAACTCGACTGGTATCTTGGATGACTCTCCTTTACAGCTCTCAAAAGGACAAAAAAGCAACAATAAGGATTTTAAACAAAATAATGTTAGGCCATTGCACTCAGAATCTAATACGCCGGATTCCACTCACAAAGGTTCATACAAAAAGATAAAAAAATCTAGGGATTCTGTAATACTAAAAAATATCGAATTATCTAATAGTCTTCTACAATTTACAAACGATCTGTATGATGAAGAAGAAAATCGGAACAATAACAAAGAGAACCACCCTACTATTTTCGAGTCTGAAGCTGATGATGAATGTGTACCGCCTGCTGGTAAGGCTGATGATCACAGAAGAGATAAAAATTGCGGATTATCCCTGCATATTTCATCACCCAAATACAATAGTCAAATCTCCACTAAAAGTAACGTGAATCACTTAATTACCGTAGAGTCGTCATATGATGTGAAAAGCCTTCTGACACCAACAAGAACTAAGTCTATTGCTGGTGCGAAGATGACTGATAAATTAGCAAATCCATACCTGAATGAGGAATTGTCTTCATTCGATGGCTTATCTCCATTGAGCTCAAAGAAAAAGATACATAATCAAGAAAACCCTGATATGCATTTATCGAAGAAATTTGAGGATATTTCCATTATTGGGCAGGGACCTTTTTCTACAGTTTATTATGTTGTTGATCCTGAAACTAATAAGAAGTTTGCAATAAAATCAATGCAAATCAACAAAAAGAATCCCATTAAAAGAATTTTACAGGAAATCAATTTATTAACAGAGTTTCAATCGACAAATCTTGATGAAGAAGGCAAGGAATACATTATTGATTATATAACGTCCTGGAAATATGGGGACTCATATTATATTATGACTGATTTTTACGAAAATGGAAGTTTAGATAAATTTTTGCAAGAGCAAGTGGTGTCAAAGAAAACTAAACTAGAGGACTGGAGAATATGGAAAATCATGGTTGAAATTTGCCTTGGTCTACGTTTCATACATGATTCTTGTCAGGTCGTGCATCTCGACTTGAAACCGGCTAACATATTTATCACATTCGAGGGTAACTTAAAAATTGGAGATTTCGGCATGGCTACTCATTTGCCATTAACTGACAAGTCTTTTGAGAATGAAGGTGACAGGGAATACATTGCACCTGAAATAATTACCGACTCAGTATATGATTTTAAAGCTGATATATTCTCATTGGGTCTGATTATGGTTGAGATAGCGGCAAATGTTATTTTACCTGACAATGGTAATGCATGGCACAAGTTACGCTCAGGTGATTTATCCGATGCTGGACGCTTGAGTTCAACAGATATTCACTCAGAGTCTTTATTTTCTTCTGTCACCAAAGTTGAAAAAGGTAACTCAGGGTTGTTGGATTATAACCGTGAAGTACTTTCTCAGATTGATTCCAACGCCTTCGAAGGAAACTCAAACCCAGTCTTGGATCTCCCCCATTCTTCCACAACCAAAGTTTCCAACAAGCTAAACTCGAATATCAACGCAGAAAAGCAACACTCGAGAGATTCTATACCAGCTTGGGTTCCTAAGTTCCTTATCGATGGAGAATCACTTGATAACATCGTCAAGTGGATGATAGAGCCGAACTACAAAAGACGTCCTAGCGCCGATGAAATTTTGCATACTGAAGAATGTTTGTATGTAGAGATGACTAGAAAAGCAGGTGCCATTGTTCAAGAGGATGATTATGGACCTAGGCCAGAGTTTTTCCAGTAATAACAGTAGTATTATGAGTAACGAATAAGTAAAAAAAATTTATAATGCGAATGAAAATGATAGTACAGTTATTTAAATGAAGATTGAATTAAAAATGCTAAAATTAAAGTTATTGGAATAAACCATACACAGGCAAGTAAGTAGTGGCATGGTTGGAAAATGTGAGGTAAGTACGATATATATCAGAGACCAATCACAATCTTCTACCTCTTCTACCACCCTTCTTTCTGGTGGAATCGGATGGAACTGGAGTAACGTCTTCGATTCTACCAATTCTCAAACCAGATCTAGCCAAAGCTCTCAAAGCGGCTTGACCACCAGGGCCTGGGGTCTTGGTTCTAGTACCACCAGTGGCTCTGATCTTAACATGGACAGCAGTAATACCGACTTCCAAACACTTAGCGGCAACATCTTGGGCGGCCAACATAGCAGCGTAAGGAGAGGACTCATCTCTGTCAGCCTTAACCTTCATACCACCAGTGACTCTGGAGATGGTTTCTCTACCAGACAGGTCGGTAACATGCACGAAAGTATCGTTGAAGGAAGCGTAGATTCTAGCAACACCAAAGACTTGGGAAGCGTCACGGGATTGAACAAGGTCTGTACATTACAACTTACCTAAGAATTGTACGGAGCGGCATGGCGACATAAACAGTGTAACCATCTACATGATTTCGTTGACCATAGTTGTGGATGATCTTTCTGTTCTGTCATATCCGAACTTCGGTTACATTCTCGGTTAGAGAGCTTATTGTTAGTAATGCCGTTCTCAGCACAATATTTATTTTATACAAGTGAAAGCGCAGATATTTTTTACGTTATTTTTTGATCTTATAAGAGTTGTGAGATTGTGATTGGAAGGTATTAGTACAGTCACAGACTCGTGCAGTAACCGATTTATCATCACTAGTATAGCAACAGTATACTTGAGACTAGCATAACGATTATTATCACGAGTCAAACATGACAAAACCACTTCTGACAACATTAGTCTCCACCACGCATTCAATTGAAGTTCTAGATAAGAAAACCTGCAATTGCGCTTCAGAAACTAATATCAATCAAAGAAGTGAATAAACACATTCAAACGCACAAATCTCAATGTCCTTATAAGAATAACTATCTGGTTTTTCACAGGAAATCACCCCATTTAACGTACCTTTAGCCATTCTTAAGTATATTGAGTTTTGTTTTCTTGGTCAGCTACCAAATGTGAAGAGAGAGCAGTGATAACTAATGCGGGAAAGAGAGATGTCCCGCCATGGCTTTATATACCAATTTGGATTCTTGGCTCTGCAAAATTCCCAGCAAAAATTCCAGTTTTGCGCGATGACAACGTTTATCCTATCTGGGTAAGTCATTGCTCTGCTTGTAATTGTTGTGTAAACTAGTCCTCCCAAAATTCTATTTTTTGATGATGTATGGGTGTTTCCAAACATCTTTGATTTATGTGACTTACCAAATTTCCTAATATGGTGGTCATTTCCTATTATGGGTATATATTACCTAAAGGGGATACTTTTGGATCTAAGTTGACGATTCTTGTTTGGGATCATTCTGGACCAAATCATGTGATATGTACGTATATCACGATGATGTTGAAGTCCAGTCCTCTCGAAAAGAGCAAAACTCAGGTAATCCAGCACAATACAATAGCAGTGCAAAAAGGTGGCACACATACAAGTTTAATTAAAGAGTAGCAATACCAGTACTTGCTGAAAATTCTTACCATTAGAAGATTGGTAGCATTACTAGTAGTGGTATTGGAAGCAAAAACAGATATTACTCTGAATTCTAGTCAAATTCGTGAAGAAAACCGGTGAGAATTGAGAGAGTATAGGGTAAAGGGTTACTAAATTACATCAGGTACAGTCAATTTTTGGTTTTATACCGAATCATAACATTTAAATACAGAGTTATAACAAAAAATATAATGTGGAAAAGTGTGATATATTTGTTTGTGCTACTTCTAGGTGTAATCAGAGCCGAAGACGTGAAAGACTTGAGGAACAACGAGGTCTCTATAAAAGGGCGTCTGGAATTAAGTGAGATCGATATTAGTGCTTATATGATTCCTAGGTGCAGCTTTAGGCTATACCAAATAGGAAATTACTCTGCGGACAAGCCATTCCATCAGATCACTAGAATAAAGGATAAAAACGGGACTTTTGAATTTAATCATGTACCCATAAATCATGGCGTCAATGAAAGTACCTATTTCGTTATGACTCCAAGCTCTAGAGATTTCAACCTCCTTCCACAAAGGGTTCTGGTGGAAGTGACAAATATTTTCAATGAGACTACTGGAAAGGTCGAACAGCAATTGAAGGCATTTAGAAACTATTTTGGTAGAGAATATTTCCCCTCCAAAGATATTCACTTCCCTGACAAGTTAGAAGAGATGGATGCTTTACCTTACATATCCATAAAGATGTCTAAGATGCTTCCATTCAGAGATTATTTGCAACAAAGAAATGTAGGATTATTGCAGAGTGGTCCATTGGCAGGAATTTTGAATTCTAAGTGGAAAATAGCCGCAGTCATTACTCTCTTGGCTCTGATGACATTCCCATATTTAGTTGAAAAGCTTGATCCAGAAACAGCAAGAGCTATGAAAGAAGAAGCAAGAAAAAAGCAAAGAGAGAAGTATGTGGTAAAGGAGGAATAAATGTAAATATTACTCTAGCTCCTTTTTTACATTCCATACTTCATTATGAGAATATTGGACAGTTTATACAAAATATCAATGATATGTAGATAGAAGGGAAAGTAGTGTATGTCAAAAAAAAAAATGCAGCATTCTATTAAATTTGAAGTATGTATGTATGTTTTGGTGGTTTGTATGTACGACATGAATAAATGATCTGCCAAATATTGTAATTATTATTCTCAGTTAAATTAGTTTAAAGACCAGTTCGTTGAGTTTTTCTTCTATTATAATATCAATCACAAAATATGCAACACCTATTTATTGGCATGTTTTTGGGTGCTGCTATATCTTTCATATAAGAAAAGACCAATTGCATTAAGGGAAAGGCCTACTATTTGTAACAAGGTAACATGAATTCCGGCAAATAACCAACTAACAGATATGATTGCAATTCTTTTCATCAAGTTGGCAATTGAGTATGTTAAAGTTGATACTTCTCCTAGTAGGTGAAAAGTGATCATTGCTTGCATGAAATGGAATACACCATTAAGTAAAAATAAAGTCCATGGAATAGTTGAAATTATCAACGGTTGGCCATCACTCTGCGTAGTGTAGCCACACAAATATCTCCAAACAGTTGAAAATTCTATCGTCATAAACCAGAAAAATGACAGGCTAAAGCCAACCAAAGATATATAAATCATTAATGTTAACTTATCGTATTTCGTTGTTTTGGGCGACAAGGTTTTACTTTCGGAATATATTGGTAGTTCGCTAGGATTATCGCCTAAGTTGTATATGCTCTTTTTCTTTGGAATCATTGTCTTTTCATGGTTCCTTTTGTAAGTGAATACCTTCTTACCATAAATATTCTGCATGACGAATATGAACATAGATATGATTGCACATACTATACCGTAGTTTGATGATCTACCACTTTCAGTATCAATCAGTTGTGTTTTCTTCTTTGAAGCTAGCTTCTGTTTGTTATCTTCATTCACAATTAGCCACACACCAAAAATCAATGCGGCCAAACTTGTCAGGATTCTAACATTCAGATTTACTGTTGGCATCTTCAGCATTTTCTGAAATATAACAATAAAAACAGGTGACAATGTCTTCACACTGGCAACGGTTGATACCGGTACTAATGCTGTTGCAGTGTGGCCAAAATATTTACCAACAAATTGAAAAAAACTGAGCGGTAATACGGTAGTTATAATATGTTTGGAAGGTCTAGTAATAGCATATATTCTTTCTTGATCCCTTTCATTTTCATGTTCATGAATAGTAACATAGTACCTAGGAAATGTGCCCTCAGGAAATAGATCATAGATCCATCTATAATTGAAGGCTAATGCACAAGAAATAGCTGCTAATAAAGCTGTGAACAGAAACTGAAATTCTCCTAAAAATAAGGGAAGAGGGCATATGGTCAGTATCTGTTTTGTAACTTGTGATGCAAGTGAGCTAATGAAATACCAACATAGACATAGTGTTATGATATGGATATTTGTCTGGACAGAATGTGGCAACTTAGTCAACATTTTTCATGTTTCTCTATGAGCAACCAATTTCTCCTTTAATAATTAGATGGCCGATTGAATACTGTACAGTTGCGACTTGTTGATGACTTCTACTATCTTATTGACTCTATAAGAGTCGGGGAGTAAATGCACTAGATTTTGCTATATCACTTTTTGAAGTGAGATGGCCAGGCTTATGCTTCCTAGACTATTTTTGATATTTTTTCAAGCTTCTTGTTCGCGCGTCCTTGATAGTGGTGATTTTCCTCCATTTGCCAGATTGATAAAGAAAATGGGCAATCACGGGATTAGTCAAATCAAATAATGAATTGCTCCGCAATATAAGCTCGTATTGTTAAGTGATGTTCTTTCTATAATATATATATAATTGATTAGTTACAAGTGATTTAAATTTAAATCTATGCTGTTATAAATTATGCAAGTGATGAAATATGGTATCAAGCAGGTCTCATTTTGGCATGAGCTGAAATGAAAGTGATAGCACTTGATGGTAAAGAATTATCTATAAGGTTGTCCAGCAACTTCTTCATCCATCTCAAGCAATACCATATTGCAAATATTCTTTTTTTTTTTATGATTATAATTTCAGATTATCAAAAGCTCTTTCAAAATATCAAACTTTGACATCTCTTGATTAAATTCGTTATTGTCCACAGTACCTTTGATCAACTTCACCATACCTCTTCTCTTACCTGATATTCTTCCTGTGGTTATCGTGGCAACACCCATCATCTCTAGGGCGTTACAGATTTCCAAAAATTCGTTCCTCTTTAAAGCTACAAAGTTTTCTGAGCCGCGAAGTAGCTTCAAGTAATAATCGTAGGCGTCATCAATTGTACAATGACCTTGAAAGATATCTATCTTCTGTCTGTGAATTAGGGTACACAGCACGATTCTCTGTTGCATGTTAAGTTTTGTAATCATTGATTTTGTGGACTGGGTGTTATTTATTTGTGTGAACACTTTGGCGATGTGTTGAAGTCCAACCTTCATAGGTTTATTCTCAGCTGGCAAAGGTCTATCATTTTCATCGGTGACACATCTTCTTGAAGCAGTTATTCTCTCCAACTCCATAACTTCCACACTGTTTCTTAATATATCGAGTAATTTTCTCAAATCACCAGTGTTACCTGAGCATTTTTTAGCTGCAAACCTTATGGCCATGGGGTTGAAAAGCGATTCCTCAGTGGCCAGTAAAACCGAGTTGATACGATGGTTGATAATTTCGTACATCTGGTCGGCAGTATATGGTTGAAAGACCACCGTTTCTGGTAGCAGTTCCTGTTTTAAGTTTAATCTGGACAGAAATCTATCCTTTAAGTCAAGACTGTTTGCGATACCGATCAGCAACAGTTTGATCTCTGGTAGTTTTGCTAGTAGAAACAATTCGAAGATAACCTTTGTGGCGTTTACTGATGCAGAGTTTGTGTGAACCAATTTATCCATTTCATCCAGGATGACAATGAAGGTCATTTCGCTCGCGTATCTGGTCATAAAGTTCTTTAAGTCTAGCATTGTCTTGACGGAGTATCTTTGGGGGACAGCACGGTTACCGCCGTCGGAGTTTAGGAAGGACAAATAAATCTTGTTGAAAATTGAGGATGGATCATTGACAGTGATACAATTGATGGAAATAATGGCGACTTTCTCAACGTTACCGTTTGGTAGAACAAAATCGTGTAAATTCGTGATATCGCTCAATGGGGAGACTGGGCTGGCCACTGGTGTGAACCTGTGTTTCAAGATCGAGTTCAGTTGGGCTGTCTTTCCTGTGCCCGGTGGACCTGTTATGTACAGCGAGTCACTCCTACCCTCAGAAATAGCACTGTTCAAGAACTGGATCACTTGGTCGAATTGCGTTCTCCTTGAGACGAGACAGCCAGAGACGTCATCGTATTGCGTAGACGCTGATCTCTGTAAGCACGCCTTCACACGGGCAGTCAATGAGAGTAGACCATGCGACACACCCACGCATTGTTTCTTGGGGGAAGCCGCTGGCGAGGGCAGGGATTCCGCTTCCCTGTGTCTCTTGGTCTGGATCGGCGTCTCAAACACCAGCTTCGTCCTCTTCAATGGCACCACATTCACAGGAACATCCTTGGTAGGCGTCACCGGCAGAGGTGTATTCCTAGGTCTCAGCGCTCTCTGATACGACATCTCGGTTTGTTGTTTGTTTTGACGCTCTTGCACTTCTGTATTCAGAAGGGAACAACTCAGTTATCCACAAGGTTCAGTCTTATATACTCTGTGATAGTGTAACTCTAGATTTTAACGCGTCAAATCCGAAACGCCAAACAAGTTTTTTTCAGCAGGCTGCAGGCTCTGCAAGTTTTCTTCACTTTTTATTTTTCGTGACACTTACTATACCCAAAAGGGTAATTGAACAAAGGCATGTCTTGTGGGGATCAACGATTTCTACTGCTGGGATGTCCCTGCGTAGTTGTCCCTGCGTGGTTGTCTGTGTAGCAACAGAGACAGCATGTTGGGCGATTGTAGACCAATGTGGGCCTATTGTACGCGTTTTCTCTCTCCCTTCCTCTCTCTCACTCTCTGCACACACGAAGGCAGTCGACTTGATCCAAATGGCATTGAGTACAGGAAAGGCATGAATCGCTGCTGCTCGTTTTCTTGGGTTCTCACTTCCCTGGTATTACCCGATTGGGATATGTAATGGGCGTCAGTGCTATTGTGCAGTGCTATTGTGCAGTGCTTCTCTTCCCACCACCCTAACACCCACCCCACACAGGTAAAACGCCAGCCATCTGATTTCTTCCTTCCCCCCGAACTCCACGAAGGTTTTGCATAGATGGCTTGAATGCTACGAGACGGGCCAAGGTGTACTGAAGTACGTGTGCCATGTGGTGTTACGTGTGCAGCTATGGGGGTAGATTCTCACATGTGATTTTGGTGGTCTCGACGTTTTGAGGGGGTGGGGGGAAAGGAATCGCCTGCAGTAGTGATTTGTGTGTAAGGTATCGGTGTTTATCCAGTTATACCCATCTCTGTGTTTGTCTTCACTGGCTGTGCAAACTAATACTGTGCAGTCGCAAGTGCAAACTGTGTGGGGCACTGCGAATATTCTCTAGGGCAGACTTTTGCGGGAAAATTTCCAGGGGAAGGCGTTATAACGGATCCACATGCTAAGAATTGGATTTACTATATAAGCAGATTGTGTAGCAATTGTTTCAACTTATTTAATTGCTACAAAGCTGATTACAAGAAAAAAAGACTGAAAATAAGAATAAAAATAAAAATAAAAACAAAGAGGACGAATAGAACAAGATGTTGCAAGACTACACGCCGACAGTGGACAGACCGTTCTTCAACATATACCTGTGGTCCCACTTCAATGATGCGGCTAGCTATCTGACCAACGGGAGGTTTGTGCCAGATGAGTTCCAGTTCTTCCCTGGAGGACCCCCACTAAGTAAATTCTCGCATGTCCTCGTCGGCATCGCCACTTACTACTTGCTGGTCTTCGGTGGTAGATATATGCTGCGCAACACGAGACCTTTCAAGCTGAACACTTTGTTCCAATGCCACAACTTGTTTCTGACTTCTTTCTCTTTCTTGCTGCTGACTTTGATGGTGGAACAGCTGGTGCCTCTGCTCATCAGACATGGTCTTTACGATACCTTGTGCAGTAAGTACGCCTGGACGCAGCCACTGATGACTTTGTACTACTTGAATTACCTGACAAAATTCGTCGAATTCATAGACACTTTGTTCCTGGTGGTCAAACACAAGAACTTGACCTTCTTACATACTTACCACCACGGCGCCACAGCATTGCTCTGCTACATCCAACTGGTAGGCCACACCACCATCGCTTGGGTGCCAATCACTTTGAACTTGGGCGTACACGTCGTCATGTACTGGTACTACTTCCTGGCTGCTAGAGGTATCAGAGTCTGGTGGAAGGAATGGGTCACCAGGTTCCAAATCATTCAATTCATCCTCGACGTGGGCTTCATCTACTTCGCCGCTTACCAAAAGACCGCTTACAGATTCTACCCCTCATGGCCCCACTGCGGTGATTGCGTAGGTACTTTGACTTCTAATTATTCGGGCTGCGCAATCATCTCTTCGTACTTGTTCTTATTCATTGCATTCTACATCGAAGTCTACAAGCGCAGTGGCACTAAGAAACCTGTCACAACTAACAAGAAGAAAAATTGATTAAAGCATTGAACCTGATCAATAACAAAGATCATGGCTTTTCTTTTTTTGGGTTATTTCTGTGACCATTTGCCAGCATTTTAAGTGACCAAGAAAGAAAAAAATATGTGGAATCACCTTTCTGGGTCCTTCATAACTGAGTGGAAGGTCTTTAATTTGAAATAAGAGATTTTTGCATTCGAAATTATCCAGCAACACTTTCTTGCTACTTTCTCCCAGAAGTTTTGTTCGATATTACCTGTTTTATCAGCATCGGTATATCCTCATTGCATTCCATTCATTTTGCATATGCTTGACTATATTTCGCATATTTTTTCCATAAACTTTTCATTACTGTTGTCATAATTTTGTTGGTTATTGTAATAAGTCATTGGCTTTCATTTGATGCCTTTTCCTCCACACTATTTTTTATTGCATTACTTTATTTTATGTTTTTATTTCATGGTGGTTACTTTTCAGGCAAAGTACACATCTACTAAAAGACTAAAATTGGTAAATGTATTTTTCATGTTGATACTAAGTCAAAAATACATATCTTTAGTCTTTTTTTTTAATGCATTTTTATATTGTCCTGGATAAGACCAAACATAAGAAACTTTGTATCTCTACCTTATACAATCTTTCATATTCACATTGTAAACATCTGTAACTTTTAAATTTAAAAATAAAAAAATCGCGTTCTACTAGTATTTGTTATAGCTTACATGTCTTTTGTCTTGAATCAATGGTAGTTTACGTTGCCTCTCATCGATTATCTGTACAAAACGTTAAATATAGCAAGTATCGTCAAGTTCAACTATTGACACTTACCAAGACATGTCAATAAAGAATTCAAGTTTTTCAACTGTGCTATCCGGGTAACAGAATTTCATAAAACAATGGGGTGCTTACAAAACAGAGCTGCGAATCATGAAAACCAAGAAATCATTAATCCGCGATAGTTTAATGGTCAGAATGGGCGCTTGTCGCGTGCCAGATCGGGGTTCAATTCCCCGTCGCGGAGATTTTCTTTTTTTGTTTTAAGCAGTGCAAAATATCATAATATACGAAGAGGCTTTAAATGACTTTCATTGTCTCTCAATGTCTCTCGCACAAGCTGAAACGGTATTTTAAAGGACAGTTAATCGAAAGGGCAAATCTATAGTAATTACGAACTCATTATATAAACATCAATTGACCACAATAGAAATTTCGATTCAAATTTTTACCAGGATACCTACCAGTTTTCCTTTTACTCTAAGAATCTTAAGATAGACTTAAAGGGATTTAGAATTATAAGTGTGACATTTATCATTAGTCTTTAAATTTCATCGATTCTGGAAAGACTCTACTACTGGCACATTCTTCTATCCTAGGAAATATTATTAACCAGAGTGATACCAATTTGTTTCAGTCTTGGTGTTTGAGTTAGAACTGTTTCAACCCTGAATCCATAGCTGACATCCAAAAAATAAACGCAAAACAACTTGAACAATCTATCAGTCGCTCTTGTCCCACACCATAATCTCCATTGAAACCTTACAGAGTTTAGTTGATTCGGCATATAATAATTCTTAAATTTTGTTTTGGTTGAGTGCTAAAGATATATTCGATTTCGTGCATTACAAACTATCAATACGATAAAGAACCTGGTTGTTAGAACGCTAACATTCTTCACTGAGAAATTCTTTAAATGGCATCTGCGATATATTTTTGTGACAACAAGGGTAGACCTCTTTTATCGAGAAAGTATAGAGACGACATACCGTTCTCGGCCATAGATAGGTTTCCTATCCTCCTCTCAAATTTCGAAGAAGAGACAAATCTGATACCTCCTTGTATCGAGCACAATGGTATACAATTCCTATTCATCCAACACAATGATTTATACCTTGTAGCAATTGCTACCTCAATTTCATGCAATGCTGCCCTAATTTTTAGCTTTTTACACAAAGTTATCGAAGTACTTTCTGAGTATCTAAAAGCGGTTGAAGAAGAATCCATTAGGGATAATTTTGTTATCATATATGAATTACTAGATGAGATGATGGATTACGGGATTCCGCAAATCACAGAGCCAAAGATGTTGAAACAATACATTACCCAAAAGTCTTTCAAACTGAAGAAAGCAGCCAAAAAGAAGAGAAATGCTGCTAGACCTCCAACATCACTAACAAATTCTGTAAGTTGGCGTCCTGAAGGTATAAAACACAAGAAAAACGAGGCATTTCTGGATATTATCGAGTCGATCAATATGCTAATGACTCAGAAGGGACAAGTCTTGAGATCAGAGATAATTGGTGAGGTTAAAGTAAAGTCAAAGCTTTCAGGTATGCCCGACTTGAAGCTTGGCATAAACGACAAAGGGTTATTTTCAAAGTATTTGGAAGGTGATGAGAACGGTGTTCCTATAGCACCAGATGACAGTAGTGTTGATGAGTCCAAACCTAAAAAGAAGAGATCAAACAATATGGAACTTGAGGACTTGAAATTTCATCAATGTGTTCGTTTAAGCAAGTTTGAAAACGAAAAGCAAATTACCTTTATACCACCCGATGGAGACTTTGAGTTGATGAGCTACAGATTATCTACGGCAATCAAACCACTAATTTGGTGTGACGTCAATATTAAAACTCATTCCAAATCAAGAATAGAAATATTTTGCAGAGCCAAAGCTCAGATAAAGAAGAAATCAACAGCCACTAACGTGGAGATATTAATTCCAGTTCCTGAAGACGCAGATACTCCAGTATTCAAATACTCACACGGGTCTATTAAATACGTGCCTGAAAAGAATGCAATCTTATGGAAAATTAGAACATTCCCAGGAGACAAGGAATATTCTATGGCGGCTGAAATGGGCCTTCCATCTACCAATGCTGGAGAAGAATCAGAAAAGTTAAAAAGACCAGTGCAAGTCAAGTTTCAAATACCTTATTTCACCACATCCGGCATTCAGGTACGCTATCTGAAAATTGAAGAAAAAAATCTTCAATACAAGAGCTATCCTTGGGTTAGATATATTACTAAGAGCGGTGATGACTATACAATTAGACTCTCTTGATATACTTAATTACCCAATTAATACGCCAGACTTTTAGTGACTTATAAATAATTATATATCGAATATACCTAGTGCTATGCATTTATTTTATGCTTCCAGATTTTGTTAGCGAGAGAATAGCATGCTAAATATAAATTTTTTTACGGTTAACTGATAATGAACAGATTTCTGAATCGCACACTATATTTAATGGGTGAATATATAACCAATTTCTTAGCTCGTTAAAGTAACGAAAAGAGGCAGCCCTAATATGATCTATTTGCCGTCAATTTGAAAATATAGCCAGGAACAAAAATTATTATTTCAATAGACCTATCCGATGTTGGTTTTGCTCATATAATATGAGTCGCAGGAATATAAGTTCTTCAAAGGACTTTTAATAGTTAGTAATCTGACCATCTTGCTTCATAAGCTATTCTATTTTAATCTAATATGTCCTTGCATACAACTTCACGTGATTAGATATGTTTATTCCTAGACATCACCCTAAATGAGCCAGTCAGATCACATTCGGAAGTCATAGTAAATGATGCAAGAGGTCAGTGCTAGAATAAGCTACAAATATATTCTATTTGAGGACGTCTTGTATTGCACTTTATATTTCCGAACACTTCCTAGAGAGCCTCAATTGAATAAAGATTTAACAAGAGAACCCAAAACGTGCTACCATTGAAATTTGGCTGAAAAGAACTAAAATAGTTCTCTAGATCAAAACTAAAGCACAATAACAACAAGGGCTTTTAGATTTATCAACACAGGCGGATAATACACATTATATGACCTGCCTATCAGGAGGAGGTAATTGACATATTTAAATTAACAAAAAAAGCTAAAGTGCATACATCACAGCTACGCACAATTATAAATGCAGGCCATTTTAAGAAAAGGAGCAGATAAGCGAATAAAAACGGGCAATAAAAGCAATAAATTGACTGTACGAAAGCATCGTAAATCAGAGGAAGAACTATCAAATGTTTCGGCTCCAGGTGGAGACCCAACTGACAACTCAACGGCAAGAAGAGCTGCATCCTCGGCTAATGGGGAAGAAAATGCAAAGTTTATTGATCTAGAAAATGGTTGGGATGATTCGGACATTTCACCTTCAAATTTATATGATCTATTTGAAAGACTGAAAAGTGATGACCAGATGGTGAGAACAAATACTGCTATGGAACTTAGAACATCCATCATATCGATTGCCAGAGAAATACCTACTGATCAATTCCAGAGATTCATCAACACACTAAACAATAAAATATTTGAACTGATTCATGGTTCCAGTTCTAATGAAAAGATGGGAGGAATCTTAGCTGTCGATTCTCTTATAGACTTTTATTTAGAAATCGGTGAACTATCAAACCAGACAACACGTCTAGCGAATTACCTTAGAGTACTAATCCCTTCTAATGATATAGACGTTATGCGTTTGGCCACACAAACTCTTGGAAAGCTGGCACTTCCTCGAGGGACAGTAACTTCTGAATTTGTTGACTTTGAAGTCAAAACCTGTTTGGAATGGCTAACAGCATCGACAGATAACCCACCATTAAACTTTAAACAGGAATATAGGAGACATGCAGCAATACTTATACTTTACTCTCTTATAGAAAACTCTCCATATTTGCTATTTCCTTACATCAACCCGATATTGGATAATATATGGGGTTCATTAAAAGATACAAAGCTAATTATAAGAAGAGATGCCGCTGAAACTATGAGAAAATGCATGGAAACTTTACAATCCAGAGATCCACAAAATGCAAGAGAATGGTATCAAAGATCGTTTTCTACAGCGACTCAAGGACTGAATTCAAATAACATCGAAAGCATACATGCTACATTATTAACATTCAAGGAACTACTTAATCTGAAGGATTCATACATCAAAGATAAGTATTCTCAGATATTTCAGGTTGTGATAAAGTTTAGAGATCATAAAAATGACATTGTGAGACGAGAAGTCTACGCAATACTACCACTACTTGCAATGAATGATTCCGATATATTTGCCAGTAAATATTTGGATCCCACGATGTCTTTTTATCTCAAAGTACTGAAAGATATGGACAGCAGTACAGCCAACAATGCAGATAAAGAAGCGATATTTATCTCTATTGGAGATTTATCAGAAAATGTGAGATCAAAAATGCACTCCTACATTCACCAACTGGAGATAAATTTGAGAGAAGGACTACAAACAAAGTATAAAATTAGAAAACACTACGAAAAGGCATTATTCTATTGCATTATCAAATTAACTGCCGCTCTTGGTCCAGCAATCGCTACAAATATCAATAAAGGATTTTTAGATCTAATATTGTCATGCCCTTTATCGTCTCATCTTTTGGAGGTTATGGCTACCATAAAAAAATCTATTCCAGCACTATCAACAAGCATTGATAAAAGGCTCATAGAAATTGTTCACGCATATTTATCTGGGGAAAGATACAACGATGGAACCAATTCTCAAATAATGAAAACGGTATCATTACCGTTGGCCAGGAAATGGAGAGATAGGGATTACTGTTGGAAAACCGGTGACCAAAATTCCGATAATAACGACGACTTCTTACTTGTTCAAACTCTGAAAATGGTTGACATAATTGACCCGAAACACTTGGTTTCAGAACACACAAAAATGTCTATAATTGCTTACATTGAACATACTCATGAAACAGTAAGGAAACTTGCTGCATTGAAGTCTGTCGAACTATACAAGCTTACAGAGGCCAACCTACCAGATGATGAACATGCCCTTGATACATCTGCTACAGTTCTAGGCAAACTTCTTGTTCTGGCAATAACTGATCCAAACTCAAATATACGGTTAAGTATACTACAATCTTTTGACTATCATTTTAGCTCTCAATTAGCACAGCCAGATAACCTTAGACTACTATTTTGCTCAGTGAACGATGAGGTATATACAATCAGACTGGAAGCTATAAGAGTAATAGGTGCTCTTACAGAATTCAACCCCATATATGTTGTGCCAGAAATGCAAAAAATATTTCTTAGCTTTTTGACAGAATTGAAATATTCTGCTACAAATAGAAAAAAAGAAAATATGCTAACTTTGATCCATGCTGTTATAAATTCTCATCCTGATACTTTAGTACCGTTTATAAAAGATTGTCTTGATAGTCTAATACAAAGATTAGAAGATAATTCATCTGCTGTAGCTACAATAGCCATGAAAACTATCGGTGCATTGGCGGAAGCAGTGGGACCTGATATAACCAATTATGTTCATCAACTAATGCCAATAATCATATCGACATTACACAATCAACTAAATTCAATAAAAAGAGCGACAGCTATAAAAACATTGATTCAGATATCAAGCTCGACTGCTTATGTGATAGACCCACTAATTGAGTACCCTGAACTCCTTGGACTATTAATGAATATTCTAAAAACCGAATCAAATATGGAAATAAAACGTGATATTATCCAATTGATCGGTACACTTGGTGCTATCGATCCATACAAATACCGAGCAGTTGAGACTAACTCTAAAGGCGTTCAGAAAATTGACACAACCCAGCATTCTACAGCCATTGATTTACTGATAAAAGGAATGTCACCATCTAATGAAGAGTTTTATCCTTCTGTAGTGATGCATAGTCTTGTGAAAATATTGAATGACAATTCATTATCTTCGTATCATACTAATACCCTTCAGACGATCATGCGTATCTTTCAGGATATGGGAGTCCAATCAATCATATTTCTGAAAATATTGGTCCCAGCAATAAAATCAGTGGTGAAAACATGTCCACCATCTCATTTGGAGTTTTATTTCCAGCAGTTATCAGTTCTAGTTAATACTGTTAATCACCATATTGAACCTTTCACCGAAGATATATTTGAAATCATTGCTGATCATTTCTCAATCACTAAGTTACAAGTCGTAATTATCTCTCTTATCGAGTCGATGTCACATTTAGTGAAAAATAACCTAAAGAGATTCCTTCCTAAGACAGTAAATTTATTTTTGAACGTGTTAGAAAATGATCGCTCAAATCAAAAAATGGCTTCCGTTTCCATTATGAAAGCATTAATAGCGTTCGGAAAAAATTTAGAGGATTATTCACATTTAATTATTCCTACCATCGTCCGAATATGCGAGTATTCACAAAATCATTTGAGAAAAATCTCCATTGTTACATTTGGAAAATTGGCAAAATGTATCAATCTTACAGAACTATCTTCAATGATTATCAATGCCCTTGTAAGAGTGTTGACAAATGGCGATAAGTCTCTAATAAAGGTCACTATGAATACTCTCTGCCTGTTATTACTGCAGCTCGGGAATGATTTTGTCGTGTATATACCAACCATTCATTCTGTTTTAATCAAAAATAGAATCCAACACTCTATTTATGATCAATTAGTTAACAAACTATTGAATGGTGAAGTTTTGAACACTAATATCTTACTTGATAAAGATTCTGAGGAAAAGAACAAGAATATAAACTTACAAAACAATCCCAGAACTGAAAAATTTGTCGTCGATCAACAAATATTAAAATCGGCATGGGATTGCTCTCAGCAGAAATCCAAAGAAGATTGGCAGGAATGGTTTCGAAGGTTATCTGTTCACACTATTCGGGAGTCCGCTTCACCATCACTGAGGGCGTGTTCTAATCTTGTCAGTGTTTATAACCCATTGGCACGAGATCTATTCAATGTTTCATTTTCAAGTTGCTGGAATGAACTTAATATAGGCTCACGGGAGCATATACTGAACTCATTATGTAGCGCTTTATCCTCGCCGCAAAATCCAACTGAAATATACCTAATCTTGATTAATCTTATTGAGTTTATGGAACATGACATGAATCCTTTGCCGATTCCAGCAACAATTACAGGAGAATACGCTCAAAAATGCAATGCTTTTGCAAAAGCATTGCACTATAAAGAAACTGAATTCATTGAAAACGAAAAACCATGTATCATAGAGTCTTTGATTGACATAAATAACCAGTTACATCAACCAGATGCTTCAATAGGTATCCTAAAGTATGCCCAACAGCATTATAATCTCCAATTGAAGGAGACGTGGTATGAGAAACTTCAAAGATGGGATGATGCCTTACAGGCATACACTGATCGTGAAAAAAATGGGGAAGACACACCAGAAGTCCTTATGGGTAAAATGAGATCCCTGTACGCGTTAGGAAATTGGAGTGAAATTGCTGATCTTGCAAATGACAAATGGAACACTGTTCCTCTACATATTCAGGAAAAACTTTCACCCATAGCTGCAGGATCTTCATGGGCGCTACATAATTGGGATGATATCGAAAAATATTGTTCCATATTACAGGATAATTCTATTGATAAAGAATTTTTCTCAACTGTCATGTGCTTGCACCACAACAATTTTGAAGAAGCTGAACAACATGCCGATAATGTAAACAGTTTACTTGTTGGTGAAATGTCTGCCTTGATTAATGAAAGCTATAGTAGAATATATAATTCTGTTGCAAAATGCCAAACAGTTGCAGAATTAAAGGAAATTATAAAATACAAACGTCTTCCGCGTATGTCGCCCAAACGTAAAGCGATGAGAGAAACCTGGAACAAAAGGCTGCTAGGTTGCCAACAAAATATCGATGTTTGGCAAGTAATCCTAAAGACTAGATCTTTGGTTGTTAATCCTGAAGATGATGAGGAAATTTGGATAAAATTTGCCAATCTCTGTAGAAGAAACGGAAGAATGAATATGACTAGAGATGTACTAAATTCTCTTCTGAAATTCAATGAGATGTCTGAGAACCCAGATATTTTACAGGCTAGTCCCGAGGTCGTTTATTCCTATTTGAAGTACAAATGGGATACAGGAGAAAAAAACTCTGCCTTGAATCAGTTGGCTATATTTATAGGCAAAGTTATCAGAGACTTGGGCCTACACCCTGAACACATTATCTCTAATAAGACGTTCCAATCAAAGACTAACATATCTCCCAATGAAAGACCAAAATATCAGAAATTACTTGCCACATGTTTTGCGAAACAGGGTGATTGGACTATCGCCCTTGATCCTAACTGGAGCAATACAGATCCGGGGTCAGTTTTAAGTTCCTATCTTCTGGCAACTCATTTTGATCCGCAATGGTACAAAGCTTGGCATAACTGGGCTTTAGCCAATTTTGAAGTAATATCCATGATGTCATCCACAAACAAGGATACCAATTACCAAAAAAGTAATGCTCCAATAACAAGCTTCTACCAAATAAGAAATAATATTTTCGAAAAGAACGGCGAAACTCCTTATTACAATCAATTTCCATCAAGACTCATAAATAATCATGTCGTTTCTGCTATAAAAGGGTTTTTCCATTCAATCGCACTGTCCGATTCAAGTCTATTGCAAGATGCATTACGTCTTTTAACTCTATGGTTTACTTTTGGAAGTACTTCTGAAACGACACAGGCGATGCAGGAGGGTTTTAATATGGTTAAGATCAGTACTTGGCTTGAGGTTTTACCCCAATTAATTTCGCATATACATCAGCCAAACCCTCTCATTAGTCGTGCACTTCTTACTTTACTCTCAGATTTGGGTAAAGAACATCCGCAAGCGCTTGTATACCCTTTAACAGTTGCAATAAAATCAGAATCTTTATCTCGACAAAAAGCAGCTATTTCAATTATCGATAATGTTCGCTCTCATAGCCCAGTACTTGTTGACCAAGCTGAACTATTAAGTCGTGAGTTGATTAGAGTAGTGGCCTTATGGAACGAGATGTGGTATGAGGGTTTAGAAGACGCGAGTCGACATTTCTTTGGAGAGAATGACAACACGAAAATGCTTGAGACACTCGAACCACTATATGAGCTCTTGAATAAAGGCCCAGAGACCATACGCGAAATATCCTTCAAGTACGCTTTTGGAAAAGATCTCACCTATGCATATGAATGGGTAAAAAAATACAAAGAAACAGGTGAGGTAAGTAACCTAAACCAAGCATGGGACATTTATTATAGCATTTTCAAGAAGATAAACAAACAGCTACCACAAATGGAAACATTAGAATTGCAACATGTTTCACCTAAACTTTTAGCTGCGAAGAATCTTGAGTTAGCTATGCCTGGAACTTATATCCCTGGTACTGAAATAGTTACAATAGAGAGTGTGAATGGTACATGTGAAGTTATATCTTCTAAACAAAGACCTAGAAAAATAGCCTTAAAAGGAAGTGATGGTAAAGAGTACTTATATGTTCTGAAAGGTCATGAAGATATCAGACAAGATAGCCTTGTAATGCAATTATTTGGTTTGGTTAATACACTACTACAGAACGATATCGAATGTTTCCAGAGGCATTTGGATATCCAACAGTACGCGGCAATACCATTATCCCCTAAAACAGGTCTTCTTGGGTGGGTAACTGAGAGTGATACCATTCACGTGCTGATTAAAGATTATAGAGATGCAAAGAAAATGCCACTGAATATTGAACATCTAGTTATGCTTCAAATGGCACCGGATTATGACAGTCTCACTCTATTACAAAAAGTTGAGGTCTTTAAGTACGTTCTAGATAATACTCAAGGGTTTGATCTTTATAACATATTGTGGTTAAAAAGCAAATCATCTGAAACGTGGTTAGAGAGACGTACTACATACACCCGATCCTTAGCGGTTATGTCTATGACTGGATATATTTTAGGACTGGGTGACCGTCATCCAAGCAACTTAATGCTTAATAGGAATACAGGGAAAGTAGTACATATTGACTTTGGTGATTGTTTCGAAGCTGCAATTTTGAGAGAAAAATTTCCAGAAAAAGTACCTTTTAGATTAACTAGAATGTTAATCAAGGCCATGGAGGTAAGTGGTGTTGAAGGTAGTTTCAGAATAACATGCGAGAATGTAATGAGAGTGTTACGTGATAATAAAGATTCCCTAATGGCAATACTAGAAGCATTTGCATTTGATCCTCTTATTCGGTGGGGATTTGACCTACCCACAGAACAAATTAAAAAAGAGAATGACAAGCACTTCAAGGCAACTGAATCTATATATGGTATTGACGAAGCTTCATCAATGAGCAACATAACTACTACGTCAGTGAAGGACAAGAAAAGAGAGTATATCAACACTAGGGCAGTTTTAGTTTTGAAGAGAATATCAAGCAAGCTCACAGGTAATGACATTCCAAAACACGAAGATCTGGATGTTGCAGAACAGGTAGATCATCTAATCGAACAAGCTAAGTCTGTTGAAAATTTATGCCAACACTACATTGGATGGTGCCCATTCTGGTAATAGAATGGATTATCTAGCCCTAGTCAAGATATATTATGAACACGGCGGCTATGCAACTACGTATTTGACTTAAGTAAATGTATGTAAAATTTGTCAAATGCTTCAAAATAGTATTGTAAAGGATAATAAAAAAAGTTAATTAATAGCTACACGAATGAACATTGGAACATTTTATATCCGCTCTACCTTTTGAATGCCTGCTGGTTGTTATTATCCATTCCTGATTTCTGATTTTCAGCATAAGGGTTGGAAGCAGGAACATTCATGGGGTTCTTACCGAAGTTTGTTTGATTCATGGGAGGTGGACCCATACCAGGTGGAAATTGACCACTAGGAAAACCCATTGGAATGTTAGGTAACGGAGCAAAGCCGGGTGGTGGAGGCATATTCTGCATAAATTGAGGACCTTTCATATTTACGTTATTGCCCCGTTGCAAATTATCGATATTTCCATCCTTGGAGTCTGCTGGCTTACTTTGAGGAATCTGACCAAGAGGTTGACCACGATTATTTAGAGGGAACCCAGGCATTCCTGGACCTGGCATCATGTTTGGTGGTGGCATTCCCATTGGATATCCTGGTGGTGGCATTCCCATTGGCATCATTCTTTGATTGCCCATATTGGAAGAATTATTGCCCGATCCAGGGTGCATTAATCCCGGGGGAGGCATGCTGGATCTAATGTGATCATTAGTCTTACCTTTACTCAACAAATCTTGAAAAAAAGAACTATTGTTTTGTGGGTTAGGAGGAAATACCATACCAGGCATAATTTGTGTAGGCGCAGTATGTTGTCGATCTGAATCCTGCCTATTGATGGGAGGCATATTCTGACCTTGACGTGTGATATTATGGTTATCAATATGAGGATGCATCGATGAATTTAGTGGCTCCATTCTCATATTACCTTGATTGGCATTTTCCTCCTTTTTTGATGATAGCATGCTTAATTTTGGTGAGGAATTTGAGGAATTTAACTGTAAATTACTTGATACATTCTTTTCCTTATTATCAAAGAATGACATCAATCGAGAACCCCCTGTGGAACTTCCTTGTTGCTTCACAGGACTAGAATCAGCAGTCGTCACATTTGGATGACTTTCAATTATAGGACCAACATCTTTGGTCTTACTTTTAGAAGTTGTAGAAAAAAAAGATGAGAAACGGGAAGAACCACCCTTTCTGTTTTCATCAATCTGAGTTAGGTCAGTAGTTGATGATTCTCTAGTTGAAATTTCATTTTCAACAGCAACATCTGGACTATTGTTCATTTGTATTTCAGTATCATCACCTTGTAAGGATAATTCATTCTCAGGATTGCTTACTATCTTTGAAGAGGAAATATTTAGGAACTCACTAATGGAATTAGTACCAGCTTCAGATATATGATTGTGGTTTAGTGCCGATGATGACCTGGAAGGAATATCGCCACCTGTAGGATTTATTGAATCAACTGAACCACCAAGGCCTTTTTTTTTGCGCTCCATTTCCTTCATCTTTGCTTTCCAAGCTTCGAAGTCCATCATTGAGTTTGGCGCACTACCAATTTCTTCTTCAAGAGCTATCAAATCATCATTATTAGTATTAATATCATTTTCCTCCACATATCCAGACCTGTCATTTCTGCCAAATTTGTTACCAAATTTTTTCGTATTCGAAAGTTTCTGGCCTTTACCTTTTGCGTTCTTCTTATCAAATGAGTTATCAGTACCTCTAGTCTTATTATTTCCTGACCGTGGCTCAGAGTGTTTTTGGTAAAGTCTCCAAAATTTCTTTTTGGGAAGCATAGAGGAGATTGACTCTATTGTATGTTTTGGAATTTCTTTGGATAATTCAAGGAGCTCATTAATACTATATACATGCTCCTTAGATGTATTCACAGGCTTAAACTCTGTTATATCCATCTCTAAGGCTTCGAATATTACTGGATGCTCTTCTTTGTGATCATTAACAGGAAATTGCTGTTGTACCATTCCTGGCTGAATTCTGTTAGAAAAAAGACTTTGTTCTAACTGAGATACGGATATAGTTGCACTTGCATTTTCCATAGTGGTGTTAGCTCCACTATTTGATGGAATACCGATGTCTATATTCACCTGGGGCCGTTCCTGTAATGGGTTTCCTGAGTCTGGTAGAGTTTCATCGTTGTTTTCTGTTCTTCTGATAAACTCTCCAAAAAATCGGGACAAATTCTGAGCACCCGATTGGGGTTGACTCGGCTGATTATCGGCTTGTTCCGCACCGGTGGTGCGTTGACCAAAAAATCCACTATCATCAAAATTCATGACAAGTTAATACTTCAAGGAAAACTATAACAAAAAAATTAATTCTGAACCCCACTATTTTCAGCTAATTTAGAATATCAAAGGTCAAAACTTTCAACAGTTGGGATAACTAGAACAAAAAAAAAATAAATCCCTAAAAAATCGACAAAAATGCAAAACTGAAACCCAAAAACCAAGTTTTTTATCAAAGCCAACACCGATCGACTTCTAGTAATTGTTATAATGCTTTAAAGGTGGAGAACCCACTGCACCCAGACTAATCTAACTTAAAAAAAGGATAAAACTATTGCCCTTGCTCTAATTCCAAACAAACTTTGTTGGATCGTATCTTTAGTTCAGCAAATGACTCTTCCAATTACGTTGCAAACCGTTCAATATATACCACTTCGTAACCGCCTAGGTATGTTAATATGACTTTGGCTATCTTGTGGAAATCCCTATTACTCACTTCTTATGCTAACCAAATCCTTTAAAAATGACAGTTTCCCGTCCTTTCGATTTCAAAGAAACAATTTTTTCCCTCCAAGCCAGATTTTGGCAGAGACATTCAGAAAAATTTGATGTAACAATATACGTTGTGCAATTAGCTAATTTGAGAATAGTAGTAAGTGGTTAGCGACTATGCATTTCTAATTTACATAGTAATTGCTATGACCTCATGGCTTCTTTGACTTTTACTTTTGGCATTCTAGCAGAAATCTCCTTAGATTATAATTTAGGAAAATATTTATACGATGTTCAGTTTTAGAATCAATCATCGAAAGTGTGTATAAGTTTTCTCATGTCTTTTTAATGTTCGTTAACAGTTGAAATGAAAATGCATTTTTAATTACAATATTTAGTAAATTTATATCGGTGCTTTATGTGAGAACTGTGTACCATCTACTTGTATTCAAAAACTGAATGTCTTTATTCCCATGTAATTTGATCTCACAGTAGAAATGTTGTAAAAACGGAAAAAAAAAATAAATGCTTTAATTATTTTCAATTAATGCGATGCTAAATTAAAATTGAACGAAAACCAGAGTTCAGATGCTCGATTAGAGACATTGCCTTTGTTATCATTTCGTCAAATAAATAAAATTGTGTAACTTTAGTGATGATACCTAGAACTGTACCCGCCATTCTTGAACTCTCTACCTATACCAATTTGGGTTGGCTAAAGTCAGAGGAAGACCAAATCTAGAAAATCATGAAAGGAGCTTTCATCAAGTAACAGGGGATATTTCAAGTATGCTTTGCAATGATAGATTCATTTAAAAAATACCCTCCCTGTAAAATAGCTCTATTTGCTACCTTCATCCATGCTAAGCTGTGAAATTAGTAATTAATTGAACAAAATATTTCTCAAAGGATTTAGGATTTGATGTAATTAAATTCTGTACCAAGTCCATGATTAACTCAGGAGGGAATTGTACCATAGGTAAGTATACTTCTGTCAAGTATTTTAGACATGGATTGGTATCAATACTCGTTCCACCACCACTTTGAAGATAAAGTTCCAATAATAATCTTGAAAGATCTGAAGCAATCACTCTACAGCTACCCTCTCTTACATTGAATTTGTATTCGGGTTTAAATGGGATTTCAAACACCAAGGGAATAACTTTTGTAATGAAAAACTCGTTCAGGCCATCAAGCTTCTCAATGGAAGCAGCATACATATCCTCAGGATCAGTACACTTACCACTCCCAAAAAATTTGACAAAATTCACTAAGACATTCAAAGAAAGTTTCATTACCGATAGTTCTTGAATCTCTTGTGGAGTGTATTCCAATACGTCATTTAAAATTGTTGGTAACACCTCTCTTCCTTGTGTAGTTAGTAGCAATGATGTGACATTATTAGTAACAAATGACTGCAGAAAACCCATATAAGCCTTTTTGAGTAACATCTTGTCCCTGAATGCATCCGTAATAATTATATTCTTTCCATTAGAGCCATGCCCTTTATTCAAAGTTGTGCCATTCCATTCAGGATTTTCTTCACCATTCCTCTCTTGCTCAATTTGTGTCATTAACACATGAACTTTACTAATAACTGGTCCAAGGAGGTTATTAAATAATTCGAAACAACTTTGCTCTTTGTGAAACATATGGATCATTTGGCCCAAAAAACTTAGAAAATCACTCATTTCCATCATTTTCAAATTAGATTCCAAATAAAGAAGTATCAGCTTATTAGCAAATGGAACTATATCATCACTTAATATTGGTATTAGACGAGAAAACGTAAACCTGGAAGCATCTCTAATTGTCTCATGTTTACTGAAATATGAAAATGTGACTAGAACCACCTCTGCAATATTCATGAACTTTTCAATCAAGGATCTATGAATTAGTTTTTTACTTACTAGGGCATTATTGACCCTGTTCTCAGGAACTAAACCCGAATGAACTGCTCTTGCCAAAGTCCCTATAGCGAGTAAAATATGATGGCATTGTAACACAACTTGAGGTTGTTCTTGTGAAGAGGAAATACAAGCTTCAAGATCTGTGAATAATGGTGTTAAGATCTCATTCAAGATTTCAAAGTTTGAATCGGTGTTTCCTCCAATTAATACTCCTAAACCCTCAAAGAGATATAATTGACTTTCAAAAATGGAATCCTCCTCGACACCATCGTTATTCAATGAATACACCTTTATTGGTAGTAATGGTGCTATCTTGCCAACTATCTCATTTAGAACAGAAATCGGAAACTTTGGCTTGGTAGTTTTTAAAAGCCTAGAAAACAAATACCATGTGCGTAATCTGGTCTTTTCTCTTTTGTTAAACATACCAAAGGGGCTACAAAAAATATTCAGTAATGACAGTTCATCTTTCGTACCAGAGAAAGACAAAAACTGATAATGTCTTACTATCAACTCGAAAAATGATATTTGTACGTAAGAACTATCCATTTGGAAAACGGTACTGTTATCTAGTAATAACCGCATGAAATTGTTCATAATCATAGAGGGTTCAGAGTTAATGATTTGATTTTTCGGTAAAGCAAATAAATTATTTCTTATACTTTCACTGAGATTATGAAGTTGATAAATGACCAATTCTATATCTCTCCAATCCGCGCTGTTTATTAGGTTTTGAATGCAAGCTGATATATTAGTTAAAAAAATTTGAGGATTGATAACAGCAACTGTGTCTTGGAACACCTTAAGTTTGGATCTAATACTCTCACAAAACACTTCAATATCATCAACACTTTCTTCTGTACAAGACTCATCTATTTTCATCTTTTTGAAACATACCTGTAGTAATGAAACTAAAAACTCTTCATGAGCTGAGTCTAGCGGTTGCCTCTTGGAATTCACAGCAACAACTGATCCAGCCTTGCCACCCACAGCAAACATTTTCTTCATGACGGCTAGATATTGTGATATAAATTGAAAACTTTGTTGTGTAACAGAGTCATATTCATGTAACATAAATTTCAGAATCAAAGGAATAACCTGCAACAGGATTTGTTGATCTGCTGCGGAAAATAACTGCTGGGATTCTTCTGTTGGAGGATTAGCCTCGTTGCACTGCTCTAATATAATAGTCAGTTCTGTACCCACAGCAGATGCAAGCCTTGCCAATTGTTCGGAAATGTCTACATCATCTACACTATTGTCAAATGATGCCACCTTTGTAGTTAAATCTAACAAACTGAGAAGTGACAACTTGTCAACAGGCTTCATCTTCTTAGATATGATTTCACATAAACATTGAGCACAGGATATTTTAGTTTCAGGAAATTCTAGATAGTTGATAATCAAGGAAACATATTCAGGAACCACGATCAACGTAACATCAATCCATGAAATATAAGACCCTATGCATGCCATAATCATTATGGCAATATCAGGCTGTTTATTTGGTGCTATACTCTTTAAAGTATTAATCCATATGGTAACTAATCGTTGTACATCTTGTACACGCATTTGATCTTTTAGATCATTATTTTTCTGTTGTATTTCTTTAGACCTCACAAAAGTCTGGTCTGCAATCTCAGAATTGATAAAAACGCAAATTCTACAAAAATAATCAATACCTATCAATGAGAAATTCTCATTTGGATTTTCGAGCAATGATTGGATCTGTAAAATTTCCGTTAAATCTGGAAAGAAACTCTGCCATTGATCTTGATACAAAACATAGAATAATCTTGTTACCAACTCTGCTATCTTTGTTCTAATATATTCGGGTGTACTTTTCAGATTCCCATTCGGTACGTTGACTTTTGATCTTAGTAGTTCTATGGCAGCATTTCTGACAAAAGTTAGTTGCGCTTGGGAGAGGATGCCGTTGCCTATTTGCTCGCAGACGACTTGTAATGCCACAAACCTCATAAGGTCATCAGAACCTTCATCAGTCATCAAAGAGACAAATATCTCTGTGGACTGAACATCATTTTTCAATTGCTCGAAGTACTCAATCGCTTGCCTTTTGCTCTCCGGATCAGAGCTAGTAGAGCCATTAGCAATACTAACTACTTCTCTAATTCTTGCAAGCATATATTGGTTCGTATATTGGAGTTCTTAATGCGTATTATTACAATTCAATATCAGAAATGACTGGAAAGACAGAAAAAAAAGTAACAGAAAATTAGAGAAATGAAATTTGCCAATCCTTGTTTCTCCACTATATAATATAAGCTCTGATGTGGTTTGTGTACTTCTTATACTGCTCTGCCAAATTTTAAAAGTATCGTGTAGTAATGACTGCTTCTTTGAGCTTTCTTTTCAGGTATATTTTTCAGTCTTGTTCAATTAATGCTCTGCTTGCCTATTTATACCAACTGAAACGAATATAGCGATAATGCAGGAGCTCAAACAATAATAAGTAATTTAATGCACCAAATCACTACCAAGTATGTATAACAAAAGTATCGTTGGCTACCCCAAAGTCCAATTTTACTTCAATAGGCTTGTTCGATCTCTATTTGATCTCATCTCAAAATGTCCTCGCTCAGTTACTGAATTCCAATTTTTTTTCACCAATTTTTTTTTTGTGTGCAGATTCCCCTTCAAGCGAAATATACTGAAATGCTAATAATGTGAAACGGAAAGTCACATTGCGTTCCATCAATGAATATTATTCATTTCACATAGGAACACTTATTTTAGAATCGAACCTTCTTCTCAGTGATTATATACTGATAACCTTACCTGAGATCTGATCTCAAATAGAGTTATTTTTGATTTCATAAAGCTTTCTGATTTTCTAAGAATTGCTTTGCGTCTATTTTTTTTACTTTCTTTGAGCAACAATTCAAATGAACGTCAATGTCCTTCGGAATAGTTATTAGTTATTTGTTCAATCATATTCAATAAAATAATTAGTGGTAATTATTAGTAGTTTCCAAGATTTCACCGTTTTCTGAAACCTGTAACTGATTGGACTGATAACTCAGACGAGTTGAGCGTAAACAAAATAGATAAGATAGTCATGTCATATGTATAAGTATGTACATATATATATTTGGAACAGAATATATAAATGCTCTAAACTAGATTCATCATGTAGTTTCAATAACTGTAATGATCATTATCTTTGGGACATTTTCTCAGTATTAAAAAAAAATTGAATCATTTCCAATTAGTATATTCATTGTAAGCAATTGCCGTGAGATTCATGATGGAATAACTACAAGCTGTTTAGTAATTAGTAGCATAATAAAATCAAATAAAAACTCCTATAAAATACTAGTTACAACAGGATTTTGGGTTTTTCTCAGTTCTAATCTGTTCTCATGTCTTTAATAAAACTGATCTCGAAATGGATAGCTCGATGAATTTAGTGTAATATAAATGCATGAAATGTCATGAGCATCATATAGCAAGATCGTAATTACTAGTAAAGGCAGAATGGAGGATGAATCGACAAAGGCTTCAATTTTACGCCCTATTTTGGCTGTATCCATGTCGCCACTAATATAAGATATCGTTCCTCATTAGATCACTTTTTTCAGTTCATCTATAAATCGCACTATCAAAGAAAGGAAGAGATGAGCTCAAAACTATAGGTTAAGAGTATTGGTACTATTTCTTTTAAATTATATGCATTGCTTAGCTGATTTACTTAACTTTTGAAATAATATTTAAAATAAAAATTACAAAATCTAGAAACCGAAAGATCATGACTGCCAAACTAATCATACCATTAATTGGGACGGGTAATGTCCCACAATTATCAATTGACTTGTTATTACATTCAACAAATTCATTTAACTATGTGAAAAGGATAGATTCTAAGTTTGTTTACCCATTTAGTGGTCCTTTGGACCATGCTGCTGGTGAAGACCCTAAACTGTACAATGGTAAGACTTTGTTTTCATCAGCAATTGAGCTTTTTAAGCAGAAGGATGAACAAATATACGTTATACAGCAACGTACTCCTATAATACCCGGGTATTTGAATAATTTCATAGTCGAAACTTTGATCCCAGTGTTACATGAATATCAGATCACAGAACTTATAGTGTTAGACTCCTTTGGGGCACTTGACGGTGTTGTAGAATCATTAAATGGATCCGGGTCATTTTTCAATGTTGGGACTTGCAATTTAAGCTCAGTTAATGACCTAATACAACAGTTTGATGATCACCTAAATCTGAGAAATAATGGACAAGTAAATAGAGTCAAAGCTTTCAACTTCGACGACAAAGGTATTCAACAAGATATCACAACGGAGCAAGATATTTTTAAAGTGGTTTATCATCTAACGAACACCTCAAACCTGCAGCTAAATAAAATAAAATATTACTCAACATTTGTTCATGAAGGTGATAATTCGGAAGATGCGTATACTTTTTATAACAATCTCATGTTAGCACAACCTGAAGTTTTCCCCAGAATTGACGAATTTCATCCACCTGTATCATGGAAAGGTGTTTACGGATTCACACCTATCAGGTCTGCATACGATGAAGGTCTCTATACCTGAGTTATTGTAAGTATACTGCTTTAGTTTTACGGATGCATAATAATTACATAAGCTTTATTCATTCTATATCTCGATTTAGGAATTAATGATAGAACATAATTAGTAAACTAAGCTCTCATATAAATCATTGTCTAATATAACGAGCTATGTTCTCAGCAGTTTCACTACTGACGCTTTTACCAACATCTTCTAGTGCCTCTTGGTATCTCTTCTGTAATGCTGGTGTACTATCTTCGTTAACTTCACCTGTTAGTCTTTCATCACCTGCAAATGTGTATTGCCTTTCAACGCCTTCATCTTCGTCTCTGTCAACTAATCCATCATTCTCACCCTCTTCCAAATCACTTATGACATCGGCGCTATCGTCTTCTTTGTCTTTCTTATCATTTAAGCCAAGGTCTTTCATCAAACCATTTAAAGACTTGTCCTTTCTTAGTTTTTCTTCCTCTTCCTTTTGCTTCAATATTCTTTCCCTTTCAGCCTTATAGAATTCTTCATATTCATCAACCTTCTTATCCACTGCATCTAAAAAGTCATCGAAACCTTCACCTGTAAAACTAGAAACACCAACAACATCCAAAGTGGAATAAAATTCTTCTAACATTAACGACATGGAGTTGACGAGAGAGCTCATGTATCCTGATCCCATGCCGAAATCACCGTTGGCGTCCTGATCTTCTCTAACAGCTTGCTGGAAAGCTTCAAAATCAGTCATCCATTCCTTAGCAAAATCAGATTTCTTAACATCGGTTTTGTTAAAGACTATTATCATTGGCAGCTTTGTTTTATATAAAATTGAGCATGCATACAACATGTTACTCATAAATGTTGTAGGCGATGAGTTTCTCGGCGTATCCACAATATAAGCAATAACTGTAGGGAAAGTAGACGCAAAAGATTCTGTTATAATTGAACCAGAAGCACTCCACACAAAACATTCAATCTGGCCAGGAGTATCAATAATACAAAAATCATGTGTATCTCTCTTCTTTTCGACAAGTTTGATAACTTGATCAATTTTTGTACTGAATAGATTTAAACTTGTCACAATAGCACCATTTGGTCCAAGCTGATAATTTTCCATGACTTTCTTATATTTAATCGAGTCTCTAATATCGATATTAGCACCATATGGCACACGCAACACAGCAGGATCTAAATTAATTACATAAGGTACCTCCTTCTTTGACCTTATGTGAGAGTTTAATCTTTGCATGAAAGTAGTCTTACCAGAACCGGCCATACCAATACAAATAACAGTACTCAATGCCATTTTTATTTCAGAAATTGTTCACTAATTAATAATATCAATCTTGCACTTCAAAATTATACTGCTATGATAGTTTTCAAAAAGGGACAGCTATTTATCCTCTTCTTGTCCATAAATTGCAAGTTTTACGGAACACTATAACGATGCTATAACTGTTCTAGCCGATGCTGTATTTGTAAACTAAGAACTATTCAATTTGGACATTTCATGAGCTCATCACACTTACGCTTATGAAGCTCATCGCATTCTCAATTTACTAAATTTTTCAGTGGCCAAACACTGAAAAACAAAAGAAAAATTCAATACAGACTGGTACTGCACTACGTATTAATTGATAGGCATAGTAATTATGCAAATATATAACAAGTATTAGGAAAAATTGTGGTTTAATAAGCTTTGGCAGCTAGTATGTAATATGCGAAACAATCCTATATGCTTTTACAACTTCTCTTTCTTATATGTATATGCATATGAATAATATATATATATATATATATATATATATGTCTTTTTTTGCCACTTATGGACAACAGCTAGTTCGGCTCTACATTTAAAGTGTTCTAAAGCTAGTAACGTAAACCCTTTCAAGAATACATTTTTAAAATGCGGCTTTCTATGTTAACAAAGCAGCTTTCATGTTGTGCAATTGTTAGATCGTTAGCTAAACCTTTCATTACAGCTTCTGGCTGAGGGGCTCCTGGGCCACCCATCATCTGATCTGGTTGTTGCTGTTGCATCATTCCAAGCTGATCTTCCTCAGGTTCTGCTAATATCAGGTTGTAGACTGGGTTTAAACCCAAAACAGAAATGAAATACCACGAGATACTACTGACCCAGCGAACATCAAGATCTGAAGTCATGACACCGCTTTGTAGCATTTCTTTAAATCTAATGGTTAAAGGGAAAGGCAGTTTCATTAATACGAAACCTGCAAAGAAATGATTGACCCACCACATCAACACAGTTTGTGGAATAAATTGAGCCATGTTACCTTTAGCCATGTTCATCATAGCATCTGAGATATTTGGATCACTGAATGGATTGACAACTTCGCCTGGTTTTGCATTGGTCTGTGCAATATATTTTCCTGAGCTTAACAACTGAGCCATGTATTCTCTGCGGACTTCAAACGCTTCATCACTTAAACTGGAATTGTTACCAAGTAGAACTTGGGCTTTCAATACATATTGATTCTCAGTAAGCTTGACTCTAGCTGTACCCTTTACGCTAGGATTCAACAAACTCATGACATAATGCCTCAATATACCCGCAAGCACCATGACCACAGAGATAGGTAACAGAACCCAGTACTTTAGCCTTGTATCCAATGTGAGTTCATCGACCACATGGCTGCCGCTAATAGTCACGGCTGTCCACACCCAGTCAAACCACATTACCAGTTATATTCGAATGTACTCCGCTATACTCTAAGAAATAGAGCAGGAGTTAAATACTCTAGAAAACGTAACACACTGGCATAATACTAATTAAGGTAGCATTCTATAGCTTTAATATGACACTCTACCCTCCATTGCATTGACTCAATGCCGAAGTTGCCTATCCTCTCTACTCACTATGTGCACATCGGCCCACTGTGAGAGTCCAGGTAGTTCAGTCCAACAGAGATGGAGATATCACATTCCAAATGCCACGTATATAACGATAATCATAATAGTTTAATGCCCATGGTGGTCTATTTGGTTAGCTATTACTATTCTTGTACAATTTTAAAAGTCATTTACGATACATAGTTCATGATACTACGGATATATCATTGGCAGGTATAAAAATCTAACCAAAGGTTATGGATTGTGATTAATCAGTTGGCATTTTTTATCAGTAAACCCATTTGGTTCAGTTTCGATATTTGAGATCATAACTATACAACTATGCTTAAGAGAACACAAACTTTAGTTCTTTTATTTCTTTTCCTTAGGCATCAGTACCAGCCACTGACCATCTTTTAACAAGAGTGGTGTCACAATGCTACGTTGTGCAAGCCCTTGCAATAAAGTCTCCACTTTGATTTTGTCTTTACTCTGATTGTTTTGGTGTTTCTTGGCTATTGACATTAACTTTTCATAGTCGAAGTTTTGTGAAGTCGTTTCAAGTAGAGGCTGTAGTTGTTTTAGTATGATAGGATGTTGAGGAAGTGATATTCCAACCGAATGCAAATGAAATACATTTTCCTTGGCATAAACTTTCTCCAGTAGTTTTATTATAGAATCAATTTCGTTGGTCCTGTGCCAAGACATTCTCAACATTGGTGTATCATCTCCATATATCTTCCGGCCTAATAAACTGTCCATCGAAGGACATGACATTCTTTCCTTAACGAATAGTGAATTGGTTCCTTTTGGAATATCACTGTGAAAACTTTGCCATACACTTCTTATATGAAACCTGGTGTCCTTACTCTGTACTGACTCCCATTTATACACACAAAAAAAATCATAACTTTCGAACAACTCTTTGTACCGCAGAGTCCTGGCGTATGGCTGCAACTCCCTACCTAACGATCGTATCTCAGCTGGTTGTTCATGTGCGAACTTAGTGTAGTAATTCGGGAGTTCTACATATCTTGATAGATTATGGCTTCTTTTCAAAATCATGGAAGTCCTCATCTGTGATCAATTAGATTAGTCCCAACAGTTTTGTGATGTGCTGAAATTTATCATGAAACAGAACGTTCTTGATCGTTCAACAGTTGGTGTTGATACCTCATCTGACTCTTTATAAATTGGCACTTATAATAATCACTCTAACAATCAAGTGAAAAAATATCAAAAAGCGGACTTATACAAACATAATGTTGATTAAGAAAAAAATCTGAAACATCAAAAATATATCACAGCTTAAACCCCAAATTCGTGTACTTTCTTAGTCAACTAAAGAACTGATATAGAATGGAAGGTACCAATTATCTGTGTGGCATATATTATGATTGATGTACCTCTGAGCTAATGTACGCATGAATTAGCATATTTTGATGATCTTGTAATTTTCCCGATTTGGATTTTACAAGACTATATTAATATTTATCAATTACATCCGCACTTCAATTCATGCTATCAATATGTCAACTTTAAACACTGCTTTATCTTCATATTGTGTCATAGCACTGTATTTTGAGGTGACTAACATACTATACAGTAAAAGGTCTTTCTGCTTACGATGGGGTTCAAAATGAGATATATAACTTACAGTTAAGTTGGTATTTACAATTTTAATCCATAAATGAACACATAGTACGGTATATATATTCAGTTTTGCATCAAACGTACTATTCGACAACCAAAACAATGCTATCTATATTTAAGCGCTACCATAAAGGAAACATTTATATGAATATTAGGTTTCGCAAAAACATCTGGCTCTTGATACTGATTTTGGTTTGTACAGTTATCAATGGGTTAGTTCCTGCGATATCATCAATACTGTTTGGAAGAATCTTTCACTTGCTGGATGATAATTCAGATAAGGTTGACTATAACACAAAAAGAAAACAGCTTGTCATCAGAACCATGTCTATACTTATTTTAGGAATGGGAAATTTACCATTTAACTGGCTAGCCATATATGGCTGGATGATGCTTGGAGAAAGACAAAGTTATATCATTAGAAAAAAGCTCTTTCATGAATATTTCAATCTACCTTGTAGTTGGTTTGACAAGTACAGGTCTGATATCATGGGTGAATTTACTCAATTGCATAGATGCATAGAAGAAGTTAGGTCCAGTTCAGCAGAAGCCTCTGCTATTATGTCACAAAGCCTTGTAGCTGTAATTGCACTAATAGGAACTGCATTCTACTTCTCTTGGTCTTTGACCTTGATTATCTTTTGCTCGACACCATTTATAATCATCTGTGCGGTTATATTCTCAAAATATATTCATAAATACACAGAAAAAGAGAATACAGAGTCAGAATGCGCTGCTGAACGTCTTGCTTGGATGCTGAAAAACATCGAATTTGTGAGATTACACAACGGTGACGATTTTGAGATTTCAATGTACACTCATTCCATAGCACAAGCAAATGAATATTACATCAAAGCCTCTTTATTCATTTCTGCAAACATATCAATTTTAAGATTGCTGTCACTGCTAATGTTTGTGCAAGGGTTTTGGTTTGGATCAAGCATGATCAAACAAGGAAAGTTGAATATCGATAGTGTCATAACAAGTTTTCATTGTTGTCTCATGCTAGGATCAATAATAAACAGCGCTCTAGGCCAGGCGGTAGTACTACAAAAGGGTGATGTAGCGATGAAAAGACTATTGAAAATGATTGATCGAACTCCAAGAGAGTCATTAGCATTTATTGATGCTATCAGCGGTATTGATTTGTTACCCATTGTATTTAATAATGTTAGCTTTTGCTACCCAGAAAGAAAAACTGACAAGGTTTTCGATGAAATGAACTTTATTATAAAGCCAAATAAAATGACTTATGTAATAGGCCCATCTGGATCTGGGAAATCGACTCTTTTTGATCTAATTTTGTTGCATTATGATAATTATCATGGTTCCATAATGCTTGGTGATTTAGATATAAGATCTATAAATCGTAATATCATTTTGGAGAACATCACTTTAGTAAGTCAAACACCAACACTATTCAACGATACTATTAGAAACAATATACTCGCTTGTAGTAATTGGACAAATTTGCCATCAAAATTAGAAATGGAATGCATTTGCAAGTTTGCCCTTCTTGAAAATTTAATCGCTGAGTTACCCGATGGATTGGATACTAGAATAGGTTCTGGTGGAATAAAGCTGAGTGGCGGGCAAGCTCAGAAAGTTGCGTTGGCTCGAGCTTTTGCCAGAAATACAAGCATTCTTCTTCTTGATGAACCCCTTTCGGCTGTGGATATGCGTCAGAGAATTGTATTGATGGAAAATATTAAACGTTGGAGAAATGGTAAAACCACCGTTATTATAACTCATGACCTAGAGTTCATCCGTAGCACGGATAATATTCTCAATATAAGCGAGAGAAAAATATTAAGTTCGGCCCTCAATACTGAGAAAACCCAAGAATTTAAATGGGATGACCATTTAACATCAGAATCGATATATGACAATTCTGCTACAGTATCTACAGACGTTAGCTACTTAGAAGAGGAAGCATTTCAAGGTGAAGAATATCAATACTTGGCATTTAGTGCAGGACTATCAGAATATGACCAAAAGGATCTAGAATCCAACACCAAGTCCGTGATCTTGATACCGTTTAATGAAATAATATACAAGTTTATTATTTCGTCATCTAAGAAGCACGTCTTGGTAATAGGTTTAATTGCAGCAATTATAGCAGCAATTTGTAATCCGGTTTTCTCTTATACGTTTAGCTATTTAATGAATGGCTTATTACCTACATCATATAATTCGCCGGGAAGTGGATATCTTTTGAAATTTTCTCTGATAGTGAGTCTAATAGCGTTGTGCGATGGTGTATCTACCTTTATAAAGTTATTCTTTTTGGGTTATTCTGGTGAGTTCTGGATATTTGAGCTAAGACAGGAAACATTTATAAAGATCATCAAAAATCCTATATCTTGGTTCTCAAAGAGTAATAACAAAGCCCCCATTTTGAGTACATTATTAATAAATGACTTAAGAGACCTAAGAAATTTAGTAACAGAGTTTTTATCCGTCATAACTACATTGATATTAGTGACTTCGATCGGATTAGTATGGGCTATTGCCATTGGTTGGAAGTTAAGCTTGGTATGCATCGCCATTATTCCATTAGTAGTAGTCTTGACTGGTCTCTATGGAACAATTTTAATCAAAACAGAAAATAGATATAAAACCTCAGTTGCTAATTTGGAGTCAATTGTCTATGAGGCTATTATCGGTATGAAAACAATCCAATCTCTTTGCCTACAACAGTACATAACCAAAAAATTTAATTGTAAAATTAAACTACTGGAAAAAAACGGAACTTATAGAGCTGTAGCAACTGGTTTGGGGATTGCGCTTACTAATATGTTAGTGCTACTATTTCAATCTATCCTTTTCTACTATGGATTTAAACTCGTGCTGACTGGGGAATACACACACTCAAAACTGTTTGAAACAATAGCACTTCTATTATTTACTATTGTAACCGTTGCCAGTTTAGTGACTCAACTTCCAGATATAACTAGGGGACAAAGGTCAATTTCTTGGATAGACCAGATCCTCAAAGGAGATAATCAACAGACTATAGAGCCACCTTCAAATTTATCAACAACAAAGGGAATTTGGAATCCAAATCAACCTGTAATTGAGGTAAGTAATCTTTCATTTACCTACGCACAAGTGCATAATAAAAAAACACTAACTAACATAAATATGCAACTATATTCAAATCAAATTTATGGCATAGTAGGAAAATCGGGATCTGGCAAGTCAACCCTAATAAATTTAATCTGTGGGCTATACAGTTTATCAGAAGGAAGCATAACTATATGCTCCTGCGATATTAACAAGTGGTCTACAAAAGAATTGCATAAAACTGTTGCTCTTTTACAACAAAATCCAGTTTTACAATTTGATACTATTCGTAACAATCTGCTATATGGCTTAACAGAAACTGTAGGTGATGAACATCTGCTTAATGTCTTGGAATATGTAGGTCTTAAAAGTTTCATTATCAGCCTAAATAATGGATTGGATAGTAAGTTGGACGATTCATTACTATCAGGAGGCCAATCACAACGTTTATGTATGGCAAGGGAGATGCTCAGGAATCCTAAAGTCTTAATTTTAGACGAGTGTACATCTGCATTAGATGTAACAAGCGCAAAAAAAATCAATGATATAATAGGCTCGCGGAGCTTGGCACCTGTCACTATTATTGTATCACATCAAAAAGAAACAATTAAGCTCTGCGACAAAATATTCTTTCTAGTCGATGGCACAGTAGCAATGATGGGCACATATGAGGAACTGATGGAGAACAATTGGGAATTTCGAAAACTTCTTAACTTATAAACATCGATAACTATTTTACGAAAATAGTAGCCTGAGATTTATACATGTATAAATTCTTTTAGATAGATCAGCGATCTATTTGATAATCAAGTGCCCTTGGATTTTCTTATGCTTTATCTCGACACAGCAACAACATGAAGGTACCTAAAGACGTACGATCTTCGGACTTTTAGATATTTTGGAGTCAGTCACCCCTCTCCTACACACATAAACAAATTGACGAACCATAATAAAAAACCATTGTCATAACGAACTCATATATACTTATAGCAAGTGAAGATCTGGTAAGTTTAATAATATCTATACTCCGAACAGTTATTTTAAGCAATGTTCTCCTCTTTACTTTGGATAATTGTTTGTAACCCTCTATTGCATGGAGGTGTTGTGGCTTTGACTAATGGTGCTAGGACTTTGACTAAGGAGATACAATATATATTTTGGTGCTCTGCTGTAATCCAAGCCGTGTGTTTCCCATTTATGGGTAGAAATATTGTAACAAGTTGTGTGAGGGGTTCTTCGGAATTTTGGTGTAACGTAGATGTGTTTATGTTTATCCTCGCACTTTTTGTGCTAACTGGTAGTATATACACTGCTATTAACAAAGTGGGTATTACAAACAAGACGATAAGAAAGAAGATAACTGAATTTAGGTTGAAAACCATGGCTGGTGTGTCCCCAGTAAATCAGGTGATTATTTTGATTACAATAATTGTGGCACTTGGTCTCATTCCCCTTATTAGTGATATGTAAGATATTTAATAACTATTGTGATTATTCTCGGCACAATTACTAATTTTGGTTGCTAGCGACCGAGGCTGTCGACTTGTACAAAATTTTATTATTTTGGTCGTTTCTTTCGACCTTGGCTCAACATGTAATTAATGATTTTCAGGAAAACGCGTAACAATTAAAATTTTTTGTGCTATATATGATTAAAATAGTACAATTATAAATGAATAGTTACATATGGCACTTCGACATCTTCACCCTCTTTATCGTCAGCACAAATCTCTAGGATCATAGTCTTTAAATGAGAAGACAAATCCTTCTTAGTAACCAGCTTGACTAGTTCAGTAATTGGCAGATTTAATCTTTCCTTCAATTTCTTAGGAGGGAAGAAAGAGGCATATAATAATGAAACACCATATGACAACATGGTAATTTCCAAACCTTCAACCTTCTCAAAGTGATCAATTAAGTCGGAAAGCTTAATATCACCATTAATATCAAATCTATCCCAAATTTTATCATATGTTTTGTCGTTGTACTTACCTTTTGGAGAAGAAATAGGCTCAGAAAAACCAAAGAACGGTAGGGCAAGGTTAACGAAACCATTTCTATACACCTCAATGTCATCCTTTCCATCTACAACCTTATATAGTTCCAGGTTTACCAAACCCGTTACTAAACCAGTTGTTGTGGCAATTGCTGGGATAATTCTACCAGCAATAAATTTCGTCTTCTGGCGATCTGCAACTTCAATGGAATAATTGAGTGCCCTACAATTTGAACAAGCTGCGATAAATTCAATATGATGATTTGTATCGTCATCTTTTTCAAACTCGACAGGTGCCAATTGGAAACCGTTTAGAGTCTTTGGATCAGGCAATGAAGCAGCTAATTGGTCCAAGTTATCATTCTGACTACCAGCATTTGGATCTGGATCTTCATCATTAACTTGAATTTGCAAGTTCTTGTTGGGAGAGAATTCAGGGACATCAACATGAGTTAGTACAGAGTTATAATAATTAACATCAGGCTCCCCATCATCACCCTTAATACCATAATTAAATGCTCTTAAGTTAGCTGCACCGACAATGAAATGAAAGTGATCTGGCTCGTTAACATCGAACACCAATGGAGTTGGGGCACGCTTGGATCCTGACCAGAAAGGTTCACCGGTAGATGTCTTTGCGTCAGCTGGGAAATTGTACAATAATTGCTTGATGTCATGGTTAAATTTCTTTTCAAATTCTAACCTAGCCCAAGCAATACAATCATCGAAATTGTTGGGCTTGTTGTTCAGAGACTCTGCAATCGATTCAAGTGTACCTTTGACGTCTCCACTTTGCTTCATCAATTGTTGAACATAATCCTGCTGATTTAAGTATAAGTTAACATTCTCAGCAGCATCGGCAAAGTAGCCTTGAAACAAGGATTTTGCCCAAGCAATGGTATGATCGATTTTATTTGGGAATGAACGCAAAGTACACAATGGGATGGACTTTTCTGGTGGATCTCTTGATGACGAATAAGATTCACTCAATCTTGGAATAATAACTTGCGTATTACCCTTTGTTCCCAAAGTACCAGATTCCAGCAAAGGCTTTCTATAGAAAACACATCTACGGTCAACGTAAGTACGTGCATCGATATTATCCAATGCATTTGTAACAAAATCTAATCCTTCCCAGAAAGCATCGTCAAATATATTCTCCGTATCTGGACCAACCTTGTCAGTCATAGGTGTTATTTTCCCCTCTAAATCCGGATTCATCGAAGATACAGCTCTTGCGGCAACATCTGATTTATCATGACCAACATCTTTTGGTCTAAACAAAAATTGACGGTTTAAATTCGACTTTTCAATTGAGTCATTATCTGTTACAATAATTCTACCGTCTGGGCCCGAACCAAGTCCCATCAACGCCCAGTTTTTCAGCATTTCACAACCGATGGCACCAGAACCAACTAAGAATACTTTAGAATTAGCAAGCTTCCGTTGGAAGTCAATACCGAAAACAGCGATTTGATTGTCATAACGAGTATTAATCGGTGCTGTGTTTTCCGCAGTTCTAGGATATTGTTTTGGATCCGGCAATGACTCTAATGAGTCAAAGTACATGTACTGCTTCAACGGTGTGAATTTTCCGGAGCAAGCTTTCAAAACTTCTTGTGCAACCAAACCACCAAAAAAGGCCACCACACCAGGGATATCACCTCTGGCTTGATAAGATAACTCCCTGATAAGCTTCTCATTGATCTCGGCATCTTCGGAGCCTAGAACATTTGGATTTTGAGCAGCTAGATCAGTTACCAGCTTCAAAACTTCATTAGCATCTTCATCATTCAGAGTTCTTGGTAGCTCACCTTGGTGCTTCAATGCAAATTGATGTAGAGCTTGGAAACCTAGATGTAATTGACCTACTCTATCAAACTTGGCGAAATCAGAGAACACATATTCTGGTTCAGATAAGGATTCTTGTAAAGTCTTAAATGACAAAGTCTTAGGCACCTTAACTTCTGTGAAGATACCTCCTTTCTTGTATTCACCTAAATCTTTAACCGATCCAATACGGAATGCAAATGGGCCTAGTACTTCTACCTTATATAAAGTACCATCATTTAACTTCTCTAGACCTTGTACTTCAGAGAATTTGACGTAGTTGCCATCTTCCAAACCGTGTCTGCTATCATCCAACATGGTAACTGTTCCATCTGGCTCTATATCAGATACAATACCTGTCCGTGGTTCTTCACCAGTTTGATCAATGACCGAAAATTCATCACCTAGGTCAACGAATGCTTGTCCGAACAGACCTCTAGTTTCTGTAGCAATAAATTTCACTCCAGAGTTATGACATATGTTGTTCATTTTAATTTTATCTTCCAAAGAAACAGTTTCTGTGGCAACAACGACTTGGAATTGCTTCAAATCATCGTCGTTAAGAGATTCGAGTGTCTTAACAGGGACATATGAATTCAACTCTGCTAGCTTACCGCGGGTGACTTCGTCCCTACGTCTACCAATGTCACTTTCGCTTAGGAAGAACTGTGTTGAAAGATCCTGCAGAACTGCCTTTTCAGGGTCAAACAAAGTTAATGATTTAACACCAGCCAAGGCAACGTTCTTGGCAATTTCAACACCCAGACCACGTAAACCGACAATCAGCACGTTAGACAACTGCATCTTAAGCATTGCCTCTTTACCGAGGACATATAATTGACGAGAGTATAAACTCTCATCAATTTCACCGGTTTCCTTAGACATTGTTAGGCTTTACTAGTCAATCTGGAAAGACCTATTTTTACCGAATGTATGTATAGTAAGATCTTGACTTGTACCGACAATTATGTCTTCCGGTCAATCAACTAATCAATTCCTTTTATTCAAACAAATTATCTTCCAAAAGTCTATCACCGAACTTTTGAAGCCTAAGTTTATATAGTGTACCTTTTTTTTTTGTTGTTCTCTTTTTTTTTTTGCTTTATGCTATTAGTTACTCTTCTCTCCTTAAGGTGTCCAGGACGAGGGGCTTAATCTGATAACAAGTCGACTAGGTATATATATATCGTGTGTATAGCTGAATTGGCCTTGTACGGTTTCAAGTCTCAAGTTACTATAACTAATTTATCAAATAATTGCGTAAAGAAAAATAAAAAGAATAGAAACTAATTGATAGCCCATCAATTTATGATCACTAAAAATTGTGTGGTTCTCGTTGGCCACAAGGTTGTTTCTAAGATATTCCACTATAAACACACCGCAGCAAGAACAGGGTCCCATGCCCTTGGTGTCCCTTCTCCCCCTTCCTCCTTCCAAACGTACTGTCCCATTACCAATGGAACGATGTACTAATCGTTACCGGTTATATGGCAAGATGCTGAGAAGATGCTGCCAATCGACTTGGTACTTTACAGAGTTCATTGTTGCACAGTCCTCCTACCAAGGTATATGCAAGAACATATCGAGAAGTAATTACGTTGCATTGACTTTTCTTAACAACTAGTGTTGTTCTACCAGGATGGCGATTATGTAGTCAACATTGCTTTTGCAGCTGGTATGACATATACACGCAAGGTATGTCTCAGCACCTAAACCCTGCATTGCTTTCTGTGTGTGGCAAAAAAGGACGAGGGGAGAATGGCGGTGAAACCACCAAAGTAAAGAAGTACGAATCCTAAAGAAGTTGTAAATTCTTCAAGGACTTTCGTACGATACTAGATAGCATTTACTGGATGTATACTAGAACTTTGTCATGTGACTCATTTCACTTTTCACATGTTTCGAGCTCTGGCTGCTAGCAAAGATGAGGTAGTTCTCCGGGAAAATGCATTAAACAGCAACTGGCGGGCTCAACGGCTCTTTCCTACAGAATACTGACTTATCAATTTTGTAATAAAATCTATCTCTTACTCATTACATCATCCACAGACAGTTTTGAGCTTTACGTGATACTTTAATCCAAGAATCTGATCACTAAGTGCATCTGCTTTGCATATGCGTATACACACAGCACACTTATTTGAAACACTTAATTACCAGCGATCTTCTTCAAGAAAAAAAAACATAAAATCAAGTGCAAACCATCCCTACTAGTATTACATATCGATTTCGTTGTTCGTTTATCTTTTATTTTATTTTGGGGGTTCAGGAAATCGCCAAAAGCTCTACTAAAAACTTGGCATTGAAAAGACTTTCCTCGTCATTCCAAAAAATCGAGGTCTGTTGTCCCTATCTGGTTCCTCATCATGTAAAAAAAATAAAAAATAAACAAAAACAGAAAAATTATTGACTAGCTCATTGCTAGCTATTGCGTAATAGCCTACACATATGCACTATCAAGCACTAGTGCTCCACCTGGAAAAACAAAGTAACACTTGACAACGTCTTGAACATATATTAGACTAGAGAACAATATTGCTTTTACTCAGATTATAATCTGTATTATCTAGTCCTGTCTTATTGGGCTAGCTTACAATCAACACATAAAATGTACGTTAGCCCCAAGTAAAAAAGATCATCCTCATTCCCTTTTATACTTTTCCTATCAAGTTCTATCAGGTAGAAATGGATGCATGTTGAATTTGTCTGCGAGCTTTGCAAAGCACGCGAAGTACAACTACGTTTACGGTGATAACAATACGATTAGGGCATTCGCAAATCCATATTTAGTTCAAAAATTGCCATGGAGTGTGAAATACACAAACAACAATGTACTGTTGAAATTATTCCAGTTCTTCTAGACTATATACAATTCCTTTTTTCTGGAAAAATTGACAGAAGCTATGAAAAGGGTCTCTTTGATTGAAAATTATATCATGAAATTTATGGTATTACATACATTAGAAAGACTAGTCCTTCTTTGAAGTTGTAGGGGCTTTAAACCGCGGATCAGGTTTGTATTTAAACCCTCTAAATTCTTGCTCCTTGTTGTGTGTTTGCATTGCAACCAAAAAGCCAACATCCATCAATTTGGGCCAGTTGACATACTGCATTCCATTTTTGATCAAAAATTGTACACAAGCCGCAGTAGTTACAGCTGCACATATGAAATACATCATATTCTTAGAGTCTGTAAATGATCCCTTTGGGAACAATATAGTTGCACCGAGAACAGTAATGGCTGCATAGAGAAGCATTGGCACAGCCTGAATAATAAACGGTCTTCTGTCGGTAAAAGGAGAGACAACTCCTGTTGAGAACGGCTTGAAACCACCAAGGAATAAATCATAAGAATCTTGTCTAGGACCATCAGTTAGGTTGTTTTGATAGTAACGGGAAGCTGAATTAACAAAGTCATTGAAGGCTCCTGCCTTAGTACGCTTACCAGTCCTTGTAAAGTCTGTCTTTAAAGCACCAGTACCCGAGTATGAAAAACTGACTGCATCAGCATTATCTGCCCATAGGTTTTGGAATAAAGATAACAACGACTTATCTTGTTCCCATAATTGCTCTTCACCAACGACTCCAGAAGTTTCAAGTTCATTCTGCAAGATCCAATGAGCTAAAACTGATTGAACAACGTTAGTTCTATCCAAACAATCCATACAGTTAGTTCTAACAGTCGAATGTTGCTCACTAACTATTTTTTCTGTCTTCAAACCATCCATTGTGAAAATCTTGTGGAAATAATCCTTACTAGATAGTCCCATCTCTGTCAAATGATCTATCAGAAGTTTGACTCTATGCCATTTCATGTTACGGCATTCGTGATGAAAATCAAAATATATGTAATGTATCTTTGGGTTATTCAGACCAGCAACGGCTGTTTCATAAGCTTCTTTAACAGGAAGTTCATGTCCCTTTTGGTTCACCAAATTAACAAGGTAATTATCACCATACAAGCTTACCTGTTCATCGAAATGCTTCTTGGTAGATTCCAATGTGCTGTTATCACCCAGAACCAACTTAGGCTTATACTTCATATTGTTTATTTCAGCCCAATAAACTGGAACAGAGCCTCTCGTTTGCAAGAAAGAGAACAATTCAGGGTTTCCTCCAGTCTTTCTAACTTGCAAAATTTGTTCAGTCTCGTTGAAGTTTCCCACATTACCATTTTCGTCAATACCACGGCGGAAATATCTGGTACCCGCTCTGTAAATTGATCTTCTGGTAATCAAACCGACATTAATTGGAACACCATTTAGACCAGTATCCAAGACCTTTGCATAACCGTAAATAATAGGTTGAATAAAAACCTCTACATTACTGTCTTCTTGGGCTAAGGATCTTAGTTCCTCTGTTATGTAGTGATTCCAGAAAAACCTCTTATCACATGTTTTCCAGTATGGAGAACCAACTGGACTTTTAATATGTTCATTTCTTTGGTATGAGTTTGTCAAATCATAAGTATAAGAGAAGTAAAGAGTGGAGTTTTTCAATTGCATTTCTAACAATTTCAAGTATTCAGCTTCATCTTTATCAATTCTCGATGATCTCTTTGCGTTAACAATAGAGTGTTGAACAACCTTGTAAATAATATGCCCATCCAGTCTTCCAGACTCTTCAACCGTATCAGCTATTATAGCATATTTGTTCAGTTTCAATCTGATGAAACCTAATAGTGCAGCCACCTTTATTGTGGATTTTGCAGCAACAGGGAATTCACCGCCATCTACTGCTGTTAATAATTGGTCGTGAGCTGACAAATGGATAACACGCTTTGAATCCTCGTTTTTCAAAGGCTTGAAATACAACCCATCCGCGTTACGAGCAAACAACAATGGTCCTGACATAACTGTTTTCAATCCTTATAGTTATGACGGTTTTGCGGATATCAATGTTAAGAACTTAAATCCTAAGTACCGTTTGACTTATACTAATAAAATATCTGCAACCTTTGCTATTCAAAACTATCTATCCGTCTCTACAAAATTAAGCCTCGAATTAAATTTTGACTTTTGAATTTTGAGTTTTGAATTTTCTTCTGTTCTCGTTCTTTCGATTCAGTAAAGTACAGCCAAATTATCTCGCTCAATCTTTATAACGAAACTATTGTATACTTCGAGTTATATATAGTCTATTTTACATACACAGATAACCACATACATATATAAATTCTTTTGAAAGTTCAAAGATAAATTCTTAGTTATATAATAAAGAAGAGGGAAAATAGTTCAAGTAAATACGTTGCCAATCAATATGTGTCTCGTTTCTGAATAAACAAGAAAAAAACTGAGTGGGCCTTCCTTCGATTAACAAAAGAGACCAACTTTCCACTCACAAGCTCTTCGCTTTCGATCGCGAAGAAAGTAGTTCATTCTCTTTTTGTTTTTCCTTAAATCAGTGCAATCCCTAACTGTATGCTGCAGGAACTCGAGGTACTAGTAAACTTCTGTTACAAAATTTCGGTTGTCCCACCCTTTCCCTATCCTATCTTCGTCCTTAAACTGCTCTTTGAAATTTTGATATAATTTGACAAATCCTTAGAAGACGTTCCAGCTCTAATAGCATCCGCTCCCATTTCGATGTAGATTAGAATCAAGCGAAATTTCAAATGTCTAGCCGTGAAAGCTCTTTTTCTAAGAGACTTGTTGTAGAAAGAAAACAACGATTTTTCCTGACGGAACCGGGGGCGTCCAGAACTGGTTTTTACTGATAATTTCAAACTCTCGATTTTCATTTTTCTACTTGTTCAACTTGCCAGGGACTTTCACACTTTCATGCTTTCAGACTCCTCTACACTGTGACAAAATCGAACAAACATAAACGATCAGATAGAGAAGGCACTCCCACTGAAAAAGACACTCTTTATGGAGAATGTGAGGAGGAAGATAAACCAAAAGAGACGATAAGATCGTGGCTTATTAATGGTGTGCATTATTATCTACATCTAAAAAGCTGTGGGAACTCTAGCAACTATATTACATTGTATGCGACCTATAAACAAAAAATAACAAGTAAGAGACCTAAACGACCACATTAAGATATATATATATATATATATACAGATATCAAAAATTATAATACAATTGGACAATAGCATGAATTGGCATACCATGCTTGACTACAATAGCAGCTGTATCAATCTGTTAATGAAAAGCGCGCTATCTCTTTTTGCTTTGGAAAACATTCCATGATCAAGCTCTGCTACTGAGTGAGGAATATCTAGTTACTAATTCCCTACAGAAAATTTATGTATATTATTAAAACCTTGAGAAACCATTGTTGAAGCTATAAGGTGAAGCCCAAGTTAACAACTAGTAGAATACTTCCTAACATTTCAAGATGAAATATAGGTAATATCTTGTTAAACTATTCAAGGATCGAACTGCTATTATGTGGGTAGCATAAATTTGATTACTACTACGGGTCTTCCTGACATGATAAAAGAGTGAGTTATCCTGGCGGGATTCCTCATATTCCTTGCCTGCAACGAAATTAATACATAGTATAAACCAGTATTGCATACTTACATCAATATGTATGATCTGTACTGTTTTAACAATTCTCCCTAGCCATTCTTTTTGTATGATTCAATATCTCTGCTTGAAATGCTACTTTATGTTCCGGGAATTGGATTGCCGGGAGGCGAAAAAGGTCTGAAGAAAAATAAGAGTGTCGAGGATTCTACGTTGCTTCTGCACACTATAGGCTCCCCTTTTGCTGTATTCATTTTGCTATTACAAACAAAATGCTATTAAATTTTCAATTTAAGTTCTGTAATTGATAATTTAGTACATACAAATCTCAGGGATTACTCATTTGTTATAGAAAATTATATTTTTTTGACCAATTGGAAGATTTTTAGAACATAGTTCTAGGAATAAACTACAGAAGCAACAATAGATGTATCAATTGAGTGCAACCTTAAGAGGTCATTCGCAGGATGTCAAAGACATTACAGCAGTGAATGATAATAAAATAGCAAGCGTTTCTCGAGATGGATCACTTAGAGTTTGGACGAGAAGCTCTTCTGGTGATTGGGAAGATGTGCTGGTCTATCAATCAGATAAATTCTTAAATGCTGTTTGCTATGATAAGACAAGTCAGACAGTATACTATGGTGGTCAAGATACTTTGATTAATGGCTCTCACATTGAAGATGTAATAGGATCTTCAGCTGATCCGATGTATACTTTAGTTGGCCATACAGGAAATGTCTGTGGTCTAAGATTTCAAAATGGATTGCTCCTAAGCTCGAGTTGGGATAAAACTGCGAAAATATGGGATAATAATAAACTAAAATATGATCTCAGAAACCATGAGGCGTCGGTTTGGGACTCTACAATGGTGTCTGATGATATTATTTTGACTGCATCTGCGGACAAGTCGATCGGTGTGTGGATGGAAGGCAAGTTAATCAAAAAGTTGTCTAATATACATGATGATGTGATAAGACATCTTGAATATATTAGTAATGATATATTCGCTTCCTGTTCAAACGATGGTACCATAAAACTGCTGAATTTAGAAGGTGAAATTAAGAATGTTTTTGAAGGCCACGAAAGTTTTGTCTATTGTGTCAAACATATGAATAACACTTTATTTAGTTGTGGAGAAGACAGCACGGTCAGAATATGGAGCATCAATGGATCAACCAAACAAGTGATAAGAATTCCGGCTGTATCAGTCTGGAACCTCGATCTCCTGCCCAACGGCGATTTTGTTATTTGCTGCAGTGACAATACGATTAGAATTTTTACCGAAGATCAATCAAGAGTAGCATCAAAGGATCAGCTAGACGCTTTTAAGGAAGAATTAGAAAAGTCTGCTATAAACTCGGAGACAATCAATTTCGATGAAAGTAAATTATCTCCCTATGAAGTTCTGTCCAAACCAGGAAAGAAAGAAGGTCAGCTTGTTGTTGTGAAAAGCCCAGAAGGTGTAACTGAGGCACATCAGTTTTCTTGTGGACAGTGGATAAAAATAGGTGATGTAGTGGGATCTGCCACTTCAGGTAGTGATCAGAAGAAAGAATATGAAGGCAAAATGTATGATTATGTATTTGATGTTGATGTGAAAGAAAATGAGCCACCACTGAAGCTTCCAGTTAATATAACAGACAATCCATATGACATCGCCGACAAGTTTATTGCTAGATATGAGCTACCTCCTGAATATCGAGATCAAATTGTTCAATTTATACTGACTAATACAACTGGTATGAAAGTTGGAGATACAGCTACATCTGACAACAACAGAGATAACTCATTTACATCATCGCAAACTTTCGCTATGTTTCCTGTAACCAAAATTCTTTCAAACAAAAATTTTAATGCCGACTCCATATTTAATGGTATTGTAAAATTTAATTTGAAAGAGCAATCCTTCGATGATGAAGACTTAGGTCTTATTGGCTCTTCATTACAATCAGTAGATGAGAGTTGGGAAGCCCTTTATGGGTATGCTAACAGAATATTAAAATCGTGGGAAAATAAGATCCCAGCATTTGATATTTTAAGAGTCATTGTTGACAAGTTGCCTGATCCAAATAATATCAATGATTATATTGACCTAGGATTGAGTAACAAAGATATTGTTATCTCAATGCTCACAGTAAAGATACTCGTAAATATTTTCTCTAACAAAATTTGGGGCCCACAGCTTTTGTCTTCACCAAAAGTTTATGAAAATATATTTGAAACTATAGAAACGATATATGATAATGCCACAGAAAAGAAAACTTCCAACTTAGCTATTGCTGTTTCAACATTACTTTTCAATTTCTCTACGATGGTTATCAATGACAAAAATGGCACGGAAATGCTTCCGGTTATTTGTGACACTATTAATACGAAATTCGGACCGTTAGAAGAGTACCAAGCAAATGAAGAGGCCAGTTATAGACTATTAATGGCTTATGGTAATATGGCTACAATTGAACCAACGCTTTTACAATATGCTAAGTCTATCACGTGGATAAGGCAAATGAAACACAATTTCGGACATATTGACAGATTCAAAGTTATTTTCACCGACCTAAAATTACACTAATCTATCAATTGTGAGAAGGGTTCCTTTAATAAATATGAATAAATATGTGATAAATAGTACATACACTCTATACACATAAATGTGCGTATTGTCAATATTAGTGTCCTAATATTCTATCCCTGTCTCGGAATAGAATATCACATATTTCATGTAAAAAACAGCTTCTTCAGAAACATAACGCGAAGAAAAATTCAAAAATTCGAAGTGCTACTTAATAACTATATTTTTCAATCGATATCAGTTACTATTTAATAAAGGTTATTGTCATTGAACTCAATAGAAGTTAAACCACTACTACTTTGTGACATTCTACCAATTTTACGCACAAAAATGGTAAATGAAACTGTTACCGTATGTTGGAGTTGATGAAATAACTTTACATTTCTGACAGAGTCGGACTTTAACTAACAACTAAAAATGTGAATATAAACAAAGAGGTTAAGCTGCTATTTAAAGGAGAAACAAAATAAATTACGGTAATCCTATTTGTTAAATATCATCAAGAATGAGCCAGAACACTAAGCACCACCGAGTCACTAATTATAGAAGGAGAGATCTTCGAAACACGCTGGAGTCAAGGCTAGGTCTCCCCGTAGAAAAAAGAAGGCTTGTACCTCAACTTTTTAGATTAAAAATAACCAACATAGGTCTTGATGTATCTGATTACACCATACTTGATATAATCAAGGAATTCGGAGAACCTGAGTATATTAATTTCCGCGATCACAAGGACTCAAGGTCATGCATTTCTGATTTCAAGGATAATGAAATAGCTACAAAACTCATTGAAAAATACAACAACTTTGAGATAAATGGCAAATCGATCCAAGTGACTTTACTCGACCAACAAAAAAGGAAAAGGGATGCCGACCAAGAACGTAGAAAACTTAGACATGGTCCCAGAGGTGGATATGGCAGCCATTATACGAAGTCACAAAAACCAATTGAACAAAGAAATAAGACAGTTGACGAATTAAACGCAGAATTAGATGCATATATGAAAGAGTCATAGTTTGGGATCCTTTTTAGTTTTTATAACCAGAGTTTCATATCTGCATCTGGACTGCCTCCAATAATATATGTTAGATCTCCCACCTGAAGCTATTATTTTTACAAAAATACTTTTATGTAGTCTCGATGATAATAGAACAAAAGCTGTGAAGTCAAAATTACTATTGATTCTTGTCACCCCCCAAGCATTAAACTAAACAAACTTATATTGACTGTCACTACAGTAGCTAGTATGGTCACGAGTTATTTAATATAAATGTAAAGCAATGCTCTAAGGGGGGTGTTACAATGAACAACCCCATGAGACTCCCTTAATTTTTGTTGCATTGCTGATATTACATTGCATTCTAAATGTTCATGAATAAAAGCTAGTTCTTTCTTTAAAAGAATTTGTCTAACATATGTTTTATGAAGAACGTTATTTTCCTATCTTAATTTGCTACTCCCAATTTTTCAAATAACTCGAATCGATTGATTGTTCATTGAAACAATTTTACCGTTTGGTTATGAAAAATGAGTGGTAATATCAGAATTGCAATTGACTCAGGTGGAACATTTACCGATTGCATTGGCAGTAAAGGTACACAGTGTTTGGATGACGATGTAGTAATTAAACTTCTTTCTGTTGATCCAAACAATTATCCAGATGCACCACTAGAAGGCATACGAAGAATACTGGAAATCTTTCAAAAAAAGGAAATACCCAGAGGCTCGCAATTAGACCTTTCAAATGTATCTAGTATTCGAATGGGAACTACCATTGCCACAAATAGTGCGTTGGAAAGAACTGGAGAAAAATGTGCTTTGGTGGTGACTAAGGGCTTTAAAGATGTGATTAATATTGGAGATCAAACTAGACCAGATATCTTCGATTTGAATATTAGGAAACCTTTACCTCTTTATAGTATGGTTGTTGAGATAGATGAAAGGGTAACCATCGAAGACTTCTCAGAAGATCCTACTAATAAAGTAACTGAAATCAACAATTCTGATATAGTAGAAGGTAGGAGTGGAGAAGCGATCAGAATTCTGAAAGAACCTGATCCAGATCACATAAAAACAGTCCTCAATGTAATTTATGGAACAGGTATTCGGTCAATAGCTGTTGCATTTGTCCATTCTTATACTTATCCTAAGCATGAACAGATAGTCTATGATATCGCAAAAGCAGTTGGGTTCAGCAACATAACATTATCATCTGATATATCGCCAATGATCAAATACTTGCCACGTACTCATAGTGCACTAGCAGATGCGTATTTGACACCTGTTTTGCACGGGTATCTAAATAGAATTGAAGATGGACTAAAAAATGTTAGCATGCATTCACTGCAGTTTATGCAATCTGATGGTGGTTTAGTTCAGAAGTCAAAATTTTCTGGTCTAAGATCCATTTTGTCAGGACCGGCTGGCGGTGTTGTTGGATATTCTAGAACTTGCTTTGATACTGCGAATGAAATTCCCCTAATTGGTTTCGACATGGGCGGCACCTCAACGGACGTTAGTCGATTCGGCGAAAACAGACTGGAACATATCTTTGAAACCACTACTGCAGGAATAATAATCCAAACACCTCAGCTGGATATACACACGGTTGCAGCAGGTGGAAGTTCGATCTTAAGGTGGGAGAACAGTCTCTTTAAAGTTGGCCCCCAATCTGCATCTGCTGATCCTGGCCCTGCCTGCTATAGAAAAGGAGGGCCACTAACAATAACGGATGCTAATTTAGTGCTTGGGAGATTGGTTCCTCAATACTTTCCCAAAATATTTGGAAGAAGTGAAAATGAAGGCCTCGATATTGATAAAAGTTACGCACTGTTCAAAGAATTAACGAAAAATATTAACAATGATCTTGGTAAGGCACTTTCACTAGAAGAAGTTGCCTATGGGTTTTTGAAGGTGGCCAATGCTGCAATGGTTAGACCAATTAGAGCTATTACTGAAACCAAAGGATATATGGTCTCTAGGCATCGACTAGTTTCATTTGGCGGAGCAGGAGGTCAACACGCAATTGATATTGCCGAATCATTGAATATTGATACTGTGCTGTTCCATAGGTATTCATCCATTTTGTCTGCGTATGGTATTTACTTAGCAGATGTGATAGAAGAATCCCAAACACCATGTTCTATAAGCACAAAAGAACTCAGTTTCTGTGAAAGAATAAAAAGTATTTTTCAGAAGTTAGTAGAGAAGAACGTAAGCTCTTTAAATGAACAAGGCTTTGACCAAGCTAATATTGTCCATGAGAAATATTTGAACATGAGATATGAAGGGACTGAATCATGCATAATGATTTATGAACAAGATAACAGTTTAAATTTTGAGAAATGGTTTCTTGAACAGCACGAAAAAGAATTTGGTTTCACCTTCAATAATAGGAAAATTGTAGTCGATGATGTGAGAGTTCGGTCTATTGGCAAATCTAATGTTCGCACAGACTCATCTGTTGATGAACAAGTAAAAAAATATATTAAAAGACAAACAGATATGATACAACCCCAACCAGAGTTTTCTCAACAATGTTATCTTAGGAATAAATGGCAACAAATACCAGTATTTAACATAAAATCATTAAAAATTGGTGTCCAAATTAAAGGCCCTGCTATTCTGGCCGATGAAACTCAAACAAATGTTATCCTTGAAAACTGGACAGCGTCAATATTGAAGACTCATATCATAGTTAATAAGCAAGAACAAGAGAGAAAGAGGTTTACCGAAGTTTCGGATGAGATCAATCCGATAATGCTTTCCATTTTCAGCCATAGATTTATGGATATAGCCGAACAAATGGGATCCCAATTAAGGAAGACGTCTGTATCTACCAATGTAAAAGAAAGATTGGACTACTCATGTGCTTTATTTGATCCGGTGGGCAATCTAGTTGCTAATGCTCCCCATGTTCCAGTGCATTTAGGTTCAATGTCCACTTGCATTGCTGCTCAAGCCAAAATATGGAAGGGTAGATTAAAAAAAGGGGATGTGATCATTACCAATCACCCTAATAGTGGTGGTACTCATTTACCAGATATTACTATTATAACTCCATCATTTTCTGTTAGCGGGGAGATTATCTTTTTTGTGGCATCTAGAGCTCATCATTCAGATATAGGTGGCATTTTGCCAGGCTCTATCCCGCCAAATTCTAAGCATTTATATGAGGAAGGTGTATCTATATTTTCTGATCTTATCGTTGAACAAGGAGAATTTATGGAGGATCGTATTTTTAGAATTTTTGTGAAAGAACCCGAAAAATATCCCTTGTGTAGTGGGGCAAGGAAATTTTCTGATAATTTGAGTGACCTGAAAGCCCAAATTGCGGCTAACGTGAAAGGTGTACAACTGATTCAGAGATTAATAGATGACTTCACTCTAACCACGATTTTAAAGTATATGAAAGCTATTCAAGATAACGCAAGAAATACGATAAAAAGTATGTTGAAGAAGCTTACAATATATTTCAATAGAAATGTTTTTGAAGGAAAAGACTACATGGATGATGGCAGTGTAATACAATTAAAAGTTACGCTTTTGTGTGAAGAAAATAAATATATTTTTGACTTTTCTGGTACATCTCCCCAAATGTATGGCAATTTAAATGCTCCACATTCCATTGCTAATTCAGCTATTATTTATTGCTTGCGATGCTTAGTTGGTGAGGATATACCCTTAAACCAAGGCTGCCTTGACCCCTTAACAGTTATATTACCTGTGGGAAGTTTACTAAATCCTGGCGAAGGGGCTGCCGTAGTTGGTGGAAATGTTCTGACGTCTCAAAGAATTTGTGATGTAATATTAAAAACCTTTCAAATATGTGCTGATTCTCAAGGTGATTGTAACAATCTTACCTTTGGCCGACGTAGTGAGACCGACATTAATGGTAAACAAATACCAGGATATGGCTATTACGAAACAATATGTGGAGGTGCAGGAGCCGGACCTAGTTCTATATTGAAGCAAGGATGGAACGGGGCTGACGCCGTTCATACAAATATGACAAATACAAGAATGACTGATGTAGAAATATTTGAAAGGCGATATCCAGTTTTGCTACACAAATTTGAAATACGACAAAATTCAGGGGGAAAGGGAAAGTATAACGGAGGGAACGGTGTCATTAGGGATATATTGTTTAGAGATGAGGTCGAGGTTTCCATATTGTCAGAAAGAAGAGCTCTCCCTCCAAATGGTATATATGGAGGTGAATGTGGTCAACGAGGATATAATTTATGGATTAAAAAAGATGGATCTGAGATTAATATTGGTGGAAAAAACACTATCATTGCAAAAAGGGGCGATAGAATTGTAATCATGACCCCAGGGGGCGGGGGAGTAGGTTATGGAGAGTGCTCTTGAAATGGACGACTTAAGATGGTATCAGTTCTTTAGTAACTGATCATGTAATGTTTGCCAACTTTACGAATATGATTTCACAGTCAGAATGAATTAATTAAGTGCCAAAATCTGGATTTACGCCCATTAGGAATTGCCCTTAGAAAATTTTTACAGAACCATCTATTGTCATTAAATGAATTACAATATCTAATTATGTGATAATCAAATCAGCTCAATATGAAAAGATTCTCAATCACATGTTCTTTGAATATCAAATGAAAACGAATTTTTCTGATATTGGCTTTATGGTTTAATCAGTACTATTCAAATTCTCATGACCAGACGTTGATGTTCATACTATCTTCCGCGTTTTTTAGTAACATTCATAATTTACGGCTCTTATTAATAACTAGTATTTTTCAATTATTGACGAAACGTTTAACGTAAATTAGAAACAGGATTCATTTATTGTTAAAGTAAACTTAGGATTATGAATATTAACCAAGATCCTCCAAACCCGATAACATGTGGTTTAGCATTTTGTAATGGATGCCAAAAAAATTCCTTATTGATTTTATATGTATACATGAAATACGAAACTTGAAAAAGGACTTGAATATAGCTTTGGTTCCTAAGGTACTTGAAAACCTCGATCCAGTTGTCAAAACCAAACTAAAAATTTATCATAGTTGATTTTCTCTTCCTTGATAGAAGTAGTTGTAACAATATATGTGTGCGCCGACATTTATTCAATTACAAAATTCTGTTTTCTGTTGATTTAACCAGTTCATTAACCAATAGTTTGAAATTACTGATCAATATTTTGATGACTTACCAGTTCCCGTATGATATATAAATTACGAGCCACTCCTAGCTTGTTATCATATTAGAGGTGTATTTGAAGACATAAGGTATAAAAAAGCAGCCAATTTGTTTATTAAAAGAAATACTAAGGTAAACATTCTCTTAGAATTGCGTATTTAAATATAATTTATACTACGTGTATGATCATAATATTGCAGCTATATATATATATTTATCCTTATAGGATTTAATATAAGAAAATGAAATGAATCCAATTTTCTTTCAATAATCTATAATTTTATTCAAAAAAAAAAACAACACCAACGATGAAAATACATACTTTTGTTACATTTATACATGAAGAAACTCTTTAAGCACTTTATCTAATATTCATTTATTGAGTAAGAGTTCTTAATGATTAGATTATACCCTTTCTCATAGAATTATCCGCTCAGAGAAAATAATGTTGATTCAGTTAGAACAGCAGAAAAATATTCTACACTGAGATTGTCCAATAGTGTCAATATTTATTTCTAAACCTCACTATCTAGTACTACTAAGCTGATTTGACTCATTACCAATTAGATTACCGCTATAGCGCTACAACTTCGTAAAATTATCATATTTTAAATGACATTTTCCCCAGACAAACATTCTGGTGAACGTAATCAACTCACATGACAAGCATGAAATCCATTAATAATTAAAGAACTTAATTTAATCAGAGAGTTACTCATAAAAGTTTTAAAGTATTTAATTAGTGTACCATATTTTAAGTTGAATCTTAGTTTTGTTGTTTTATATGAAGTAATGCTTCTATTCTACTTTTTCAATTTTTCTTCTGGCCATCCATCTCATGGATATGTACAGAGCATTTTGCAGAACAGGCTTTCATTTAATACGTCATTTTCTTACAACTGCTTATGCTATTTTAATAAACACAGCGATAGAATCACTTGTCAAGACCCAACTTTGTTTTAGAGGTAAGGAATATTGTAGCATTTTGCGTTGCTCACTACAACATTAATATCGGTATTTTTGTTTTCTTGTATTCAAGGAATATTAACATCTGAGCTGAAAAAGTACAAATACACAAATATAATATTATGACATTTATTGATGTTTATGTTAATGATACTCAATATAAGTATAAATTATACCCAAATCTTAGAATATGATTATGTAGTTCTTTGATAAATTGACGATTATCCTCCTATATGATGAGTTAATTTATACTACTAAAAAACTAAAACCGACACACTTTTCTGCAGTATAGAAAATTATAATAAAGCAATAATATCAATTACTACTTGTATATTGGTAACGAACTAAAATGGAGTTTTACGCATGGAGTATCCTTACACAACCAAATGAGATGAACAATTTGAGAAAGTCAGAAAGAGTAAGAAACGAACTGAAATAAATTTGAAATTTCATATAAGGCCCTAGAGGGTTAAAAGAAAACAAATAATATAGAAAAAGCCTGAATAAAAGGAAAAACGAACTGAAAACAATTCAACATTTCATGAGTGATGAATTATGGTGACCTTAAATTTATTTCAATGTAATTACAAGAAAATAGGTGCAATAAGAACCAATAACAACAGTTTTGTTGGCATCATTTTAACTGCCTGAGAACCTTCACCCTTGAATGTCGATAATGTTGGCTGATTAACTGCAACCGAAGTGGACAATCTAGGGGAATTAGCGCCGTTTGGAGATGGTGTGTTGCCGTTGTTGCCAGAACCACCGCCGTTTGGAGATGGTGGGTTGCCGTTGTTGCCAGAACCACC
>ERZ1036435.71-NODE-71-length-93857-cov-11.484371_pt1 | contig 93857 bp, 57 predicted proteins | sample MGYA00514223_ERZ1036435 | MGnify/ENA primary metagenome ERZ1036435 (study PRJEB33795, sample SAMN09464927) | human gut metagenome | host: Homo sapiens | place: USA: Stanford, California | collected 2016-08 | study: EMG produced TPA metagenomics assembly of the...
TACCCATCCAATTTAAAGATATCTGGGGTAAGTATTTGACAGCCGACAAGAACTGGCCAATCACCCATAAATAGTTGACATGCTCAATGTAGTACACACCGAATCTACCACTATTTCGTTCCGGCAAGTTATATTCCGCACAGATATAGGTAAAATAGGAGAATATCAAAATCATTAAGAAAATGCATATGAGTAAAAGGGAAGTTCCTTGCTTCACATTTCTAGTAGCTCGGTATTTCCATAGTTGAAAAATTACTATACTAGATACCGCCAGCATTACGAGGTCTATTAATAATATAGGCATCGATATTGGGATGGGTTCGGCATTAAGCGAATAATATAATGGAAATCTATCAGAGAACTGCCTAGCGGCAAGTTCGGAATACTTGTATATTACAGTACAGTACAATGATATGAAATACGTCGCAAACTGCATCAGATACAAATCATAGGACAATCCATACACTGATTTGTGGACCGCATTATATCTTTTCTGTTGAACTATGGCATAGATCTAAGGATAATGCTAGTACAGACCAAATGAAAGCAGTGTGTTACATGGGTCATCGTTTGGGTCATTAGATCCCGGTGGATTAGCTATGAGACCCTCAATTCCACAGCTTCAGATCATGGTACTTGACAAGTTAGTAAGAAAGAACTTTGCAAAACGGTTCATAAGCAATAGGCGATTTAGGCAAAACTTGGAAACATACTTCGAGGATCTTTCCGCATGACTGTACGGTTCCAGTGTACAGCATATCAGCCCTCATATCAATCACGGCCCAAGGGAGTCCTATTGCTAAGAGACACAAACCAAAACATTTAGCATCTTAAAACATTGCAACAATCAAATATTAAGAAACCCTTTCAGTCTCCCTCGCGATGAGCATCTGTATACCTGCCAATCTGCCCTGATGCCATTATTATCGCAGAGCAATGAAATCACAATGCACGTACTAGTTTAGGGCTGCCTGCTGGAAACCACGTCGCAAGTCTCGCTTGTCTTGGCAAACTTGGCGTTCCTCCACTGGATGATGGAGTTAGAAGCCTACATGTTCCCGAGTATAAGTTGAAGTCTGGGATTTGTATGAAGAATTAAACGTCAATTAGATACTGAAGGGCTAGCAATTTGGCTTAATACCGACGGAAAGCAAAAATGGAAAGTGACCTTGGTGAACAGGTATCTTCGAACTCAGTCATTGCATTTGTGCACAAGTATAAGAATTTGTACCAATTCTACCTGGACAAGTGCACACCATATGTCAAGGAGAGGTGGGCTGCTGAGTTAGGTTTGCTGGTACTGTTTATACTACGTGTTGTGTTTGGTCAAGGTTGGTACGTTGTTTGCTACGCGCTTTTTATCTTTCTGCTGAATCAATTCCTAGCATTTCTGACACCTAAGTTCGACGTGTCTTTACAACAAGATGAAGAGAACAATGAGTTGGAAGCCGGAGAGAAATCCGATGAGTTCCGTCCTTTTATCAGAAGGTTACCTGAATTCAGATTCTGGCACAATTGTATCAGGGCTACTGTGTTGTCCATGTTTCTGTCTTTGTTCAGAATATTAGATATCCCAGTGTTCTGGCCTATTTTGCTGTTCTATTTCATCACTTTGTTTTTCCTAACTATGAGAAGACAAATCCAGCATATGATCAAATACCGCTACATCCCAATCGACATTGGTAAGAAGAGATATAAGCCCCAAATTTAAGATAAATTCGAATGATCTGACAAGTATACCAATCACGGGTTCTGGGGAACTATACTAAACGTCACAAAGGATGCATGCATTTCCCCGCCCTACAATTAAGACAATAATTATCTGCAAGTAGACTTTTTTTATCTTCTTTTTGCATTTCAAAAAGGCATTCGTGTATTTATCCGCCCTTCCCATATAAAAAGTTAATTAAAGCTTATAAAAATGTATTAATATAACACAATCTTAGAGAGATAACCTCCAGCACACAGATGATACATATACAATTGTAGTTGTGGAGATGGCGCTGTAAAATCTACAATGGAGTGAACTAAACTGTCACAGTCATGAAGGCTACCACTATTCAATATGCGAACACTCGCAGTTTTCGTAATCAAAAATCCATCGATACAATAACTAGTATACTTTGGAACAATAGCATTTACTGATCAACCCAACTGCCGCAGCATAAACTACTTCATCTTGTGTTCGAATTTTGAGTATCGTGATAAGAACTTTTTGTTATTCGGATGGGGGTGCGAGATGAGATGGTTCATTTGGCTTTAAAGCACCCATTTCTTGGACACCCCCCGAATGTTTTACGTATGAGCATAATAAAATGCACTTGCCTTGTAATATAACTTGAACAAGGTTGAATATATAAAATGTACATTTGGATGCTGCTGGAGTGGGCCCTATATAGTTTTCTTTCAGTCCCATTAGCGTTTAGTTTAGTTAGTCAAAAAGGTTTATAGAATTTAGTGTGGAATAACTAGCTCAAATAATGAAAGTTGTTTCAATCGACAAAGGTAAGTCAGAACGTGGACGTACCGTTCTGACTATAGTTCCAGAGGACAAAGAGGACTTATTCGCAATGTACCAAATCATCGATATAGGCGATGTAGTCATATTCAAAAAACTATACACAAACAAGAGTGAGGACACCAACAAGAAGACTGTCACAGACTTAGCTAGGATTAAATTGAAGATTTTAAATAGAGAATTTGACATTAAAGATGAGTATTTAAGATACAAGGGTATATCTTGTCCTGATGAATCAGGAACGGAAAACATTGACTCCGAAGTTCCCATTGGCAAATATATCAGTTTTAGTATCGTCTACAACCATCCTATTACTATTTACAAATCCTACTTCAATAAATACGCTGAACAGCTACTTGCTGAGGCTTGTGAACCGGAAAGTCAAGCTGATACCGCTGCCGTGGTACTACAAGAGGGTATATCACATATCTGTCTTCTAACAGCATCTTCAACCATACTGAAACAGAAAGTAGAATTCAGCATGCCAAAAAAGAAGAACGCTAAAGATGTGGAGAAATTTGAAGCCAAAATGGAGAAATTCTACCGAGCTACATACGATGCCATAGTCAAACAACTTGATTTTGACCAAATCAGAATGGTTATAATCTGTTCCCCAGGGTTCTACGCCAAGACTCTGCTAACTAATATTATGAAATATGCATCCCAGGACCAGAATGACTTAATATTAAAAAATGAAGCTATTTTTGTTGTGGCCCATTGTTCAACTGGATATTTACAGGGTATCTCAGAAGTGCTAAAGAACCCTGAATATGCATCTCTCTTAGAAGATACAAAATTTGTAAAGGAAGCATTAATTTTTGATGACTTCTTAGAACACATTGAGACTGAAGATGACAAGGCATGGTATGGAAAAACCGAAATTTACAAAGCCGCTGAAATGGAGGCGATAGATACATTATTGATCACAAGCAACACACTGCGATCTGACGACATTGCTGAACGAGAGAAGAACATGGACTTAATCGAGCAAATTAAATCTCAGAATGGCAAAGTTATTGTATTTAGCAACTTTAGAGATTCGGGTGTTGAGCTACAGCATATTGGCGGATTTGCATGTCTTTTGAAATACCCAGTTCCTGATTTAGATGATTTAGCAAATGATGCACCACCAGATACTTTAATTACTGCGTAAGGTATTAGATTAGCTTACTTTCAGCTATGTATATTTTTAATTTCTTCAATTGATTAAATTATAGTTTGGAAATCAAGTACGTAGTGTCATTAGGCAAAGCAATTAAATAAACTGATGGAATATACTTCTCAACGAATTCAAAACAGTTTATCATTATAAGTATCATGTGATTAAAAAAGTTCCAGAATGATAAAAATGTTTTTAGTTTTTGTTTATTTATATTTTAAGTATTTTATCACACGGGCTATTGGTTATGAGTTCCGAACAGATAGTTATTGTTAAAGAACGATTATTTCATTCCGTGTAGTGCTTTGCGTAATAGTACTTCGGATTAGTGTAAGTATAACAGTGTCGGCTTTTCTATATCAGAAAATATAGGTAGACATCTATTACTCATGACTTATATTATTTCACATTTCAGGCAAAAAGATACTGTAAAATTTGCTGTAATACTATTAGATATGTACAATGTGCAATTAGTGGTCTTTTTACTGTGTCTTTGGTTATCACCATTTTCCAAATGAAGAATTGCGGATTAAAAAATCAAGTACCGAATCAGGAATTTGCGAAGTATAGGGTCAAAGAGCAACTATGAGGGATAGAAAGCATATTGTTTTTATACCAAACTAGGCATCGTAATCACCACACTTTGAATTGTTTAATAAAAAAATTTGCACTAATTAAAAGAAACTTACGCTAATATCTTAACATTGATCCCAGGTAAGGATCAAATTTCGAAGTCTGGACGTTATTAAGGAAAGAGGACAGTGCTAAGGTAACGTTTTGCAACAACCAGACAACCGTTTTCTACAGTATTGTGGCATTGCCAAAAGCATCTTAAGCTTTTAGCCCATTTTGAAGTTGTTATTGTTCGCAATTGACAGAAAATGCTTCTACTATTGTCGAGGCAACCGGATAGACGGATTGCTATTGTATCCGATAGACATGCGTTAATATTTAAATCAGTCGGTCACAACAAATCAACTAATGCTCCTCTTTGTGCTATCGATCTTGTTGAGAAGGGACAACTAAAAGATCAAGGGTTTAAGAAACTAACACATAATGAAGTTCATGGCTTTATAGGTATGATAGAAATTGAAGGATATATTTTCTTGGGTGCTATCACTGGGAAATCTAAGGTTGCCCAACCGATACCTGGTGAAACTGTGAACAAGATTTATGCTGTAGATTTCTTTTGCTTAAATGATTCAAGATGGGATTTTGTTGAAATTGATAACTCTGGTTATCCAGTTCTTCCAAATAGAGATTCCAGCGACTTGAAAGAGACATTACCAAGACACCCATGCTATGAACTAAGGAAATTGCTATCTGATGGGTCTTTCAACTACAGTTCGAATTTCGATTTGACTTCTACACTACAGAAGAGACGCTTTAGTGACCATTCCCTTAGTGTGGATAATTTTGAAGAAGAATACATGTGGAATTATTTTTTAATGAATGAGATTATAACTTACAGAGATAGACTCGATATGGAAACCAAGAGGATCCTTGATGATGAGGGTTTTTTAACAACAGTCATTAGAGGCTTTGCTGAGACGTTTGTGACATACGTGAAAAAACTTAAGGTAGGTCTTACTGTAATTTCAAAACAGAGTTGGAAAAGAGCTGGGACAAGATTCAATGCTCGTGGTGTTGATGACGATGCCAATGTGGCCAACTTTGTAGAAACCGAGTTCATTATGTACTCTAACGAGTATTGCTATTCATTTACAATAATTAGAGGTAGCATACCTGTTTTTTGGGAACAAGATACATCCTTGATAAATCCTAAAGTTCAAATTACGAGATCAAAGGAGGCAACTCAACCTGTATTTGACAAACACTTTCATAGGTTAATTGAAAAGTACGGGCCAGTACATGTAGTTAATCTGTTGTCTACAAAATCGTCCGAAATAGAGCTTTCACAGAGATACAAACAACAGATTGTAGATTCAAAATCGTTAAGGTTGAATGATGATGTCTTCTACTCACATTTTGATTTTCATAAAGAAACATCACAAGAGGGGTTTTCTGCTGTTCGTAGAGTTTTGCCGCTGCTGTCAAACTCCATTCTAGAAGCTGGTTATTTTTCTTATGATGTTAAGGACAAAAAAGTGCTTTCTGAGCAACATGGTGTTTTCCGTGTAAATTGTTTGGATTGTTTGGACAGGACCAATTTAGTTCAACAGACTGTATCGTTGGCCGTCTTTAAGATATTCTTAGAAGATTTTCAAATCATTGGACCCAAAAGTTTTATTGATGAAGAGGATTTTGCTATTAAGCACAACACCTTATGGGCAGATCATGGTGATCAAATTTCTCAAATCTATACTGGTACTAACGCCTTGAAATCATCCTTTTCACGTAAAGGTAAAATGTCTTTGGCTGGTGTCCTTTCTGATGCTACCAAATCAGTTAGTAGAATGTATATCAACAATTTTATGGATAAAGGAAAGCAGCAGAATATTGATTGTTTATTGGGTAGATTGGCTGATCAGAAGAGTGTCGAATTGTATGATCCTTTTAACGAGTATGTTACAAATAAATTGCATGAAAGAGCGGAGGAATTTACCAATAACTCAAATATTAATATTTTTGTTGGATCATTTAACGTCAACGGGACATCAAAGCGATCAGATTTGTCTAAATGGTTGTTCCCAATCGGAGATAAATTTAAGCCTGACATTGTAGTATTAGGCCTACAGGAAGTAATCGAATTAACAGCTGGTTCTATTTTAAATGCAGATTATACTAAAGGATCATTTTGGGAGACAATGGTAAGCGATTGCTTAAACCAGTATGATGATAAGTACCTCTTACTAAGAGTAGAACAAATGTCTTCATTATTAATTGTATTTTTTGTGAAGGCCGACAAGGCACATTATGTTAAGCAAGTTGAAGGAGCATCTAAGAAAACGGGGTTTGGTGGTATGACTGGTAACAAAGGTGCTGTCTCTATTAGATTCGACTACGGTAATACATCCTTCTGTTTTGTTAATGCACATCTTGCTGCGGGTGCCAATAACATTGACGAGAGAAGAAATGACTTTGAAAGTATTACAAACGGCACTCAGTTCACGAGGTCCAAGAACATCTCTCATCATGACTCCATTTTTTGGCTTGGCGATTTGAACTATAGAATCCAATTGACTAATGAGGAAGTGAGGAAACTGTTAGTAACACAACCTGATGGGTATATAGATAAATTACTGAAGTATGACCAATTAACTCAAGAAATCAATGCTGGTGTTGTCTTCAAGGAATTTAAAGAACCTACATTAAAATTCAGACCAACTTATAAGTATGATTATGGGAGCGACAACTATGATTCTTCTGAAAAGGCGAGGACACCTTCATGGACTGATAGAATCATATATAAGGGCGAAAACTTGTATCCATTGGCATATTCTGATGCACATCTTCTACTAAGTGACCATAGGCCTGTGTATGCAGCATATAGGGCGAAAGTGACTTTCATTGATGATGATAAGAAGCACCGTATAGTTCAAGCTCTTCATAAGGAATACAAGATTGAGCATCCAGAAGAGACCTCTTTGACTAACAATCTTTTATTGGATCTTGACATAGAGTCACACACTCAATCTGAACAAACTAATGGATCTCAGACCTCATCGATCAATTTTGAAGCGCCTCTCTCACACTCTCTTCAATCATCCACATCATCGTTTGCATCTTTAACACCGAGAAATCGGGACGCACAACAAGATACAGAAGTAAGATCAAGTTCAGCATCCGTGTTGAGTTCTCCAGGAGCAATTGATAAAAGTGTTAAACCTAAGTTATCAGCACCACCTCCACCAGCACCTAGAATTCAGCCAAAGAAGGAGTTAGAGGTTGAGTCCAATGGAAGCAGACTCTCTTCTCCGGCTACTCCAAAGCCAACTGTCTTGAGTCCACAAGTGCCCCCTAAACGTAAGGTACTCCCACCCGGGTTTTCTGATTCCATTGTATTAACACCAAAAAATTCGAGTCAAAGTAGTGTTGATGTTAAAGCGCTATCTCCTTCTCCTAAGCCAAAAGTTTCGTCACCTCCAATTTCTCTGAAATCTAATACCGAAGGAGAAGGCAAGCGCAAAATTCCACCAGCGAAACCTGAAAAGAAACCAGAACTCGAGAGTTTAACTCTAGACTCATGGAAGCCTTTGCAACCAAAATAAGCAAATTGAAGACAATGTATTATCTTATTTTGATAATAACGACTTGTATTGTGTATGATAGATTTTTATCGAGATATTATATATTATAACGATGTTTATAAATGAGCATATAAAATTTTAAATGTGCATAGTGTTAGTATAATGCGAGTAGTTTATCGGGTGTAAATCGTATTCGATATGGTGTCTTCCAAGACCAGCAATGGAACAGACAATATGTTAAATTAGGTGCACGTTAGGCTTAACGCGACTTAAGGGTATCCTCAAGTTTCTTCTTATATATTTCAATTTCTTTATCAACGTTACTAGAAGCCATTTTAATTCTTGTTAATTCGTCTTGCTCAAGCTGTCTAGAGAAAAGACAGTCTTCAGTTTTGTTTGAAGGTAATAGATTGCCTGGTTTTGAGACTAGAATCTTAAAGAAGTCTTCATAAGGTTCATTAAACACGATTTCATCATAGAATATAGAACTAATTTCATCTGATGTGGTGGCATTGCCAGTTTCTTCCTTCTTAACCTCTGTGGACATCGGTGGATTAACGTTCACATATGGATGTAATCGCAGCCTGTGGTAGAAATTAATGAACTTCTCATTACTTTCTTCCACAAAGTAAATCTTGATGTTTATATCAAATTCACCCCATCCTGTTTCGGTGAGTTCAAATGGAGGAGCCTCAATGGTTCTCACAGGATTCGGGTAGGTCTCATGCAACTTGAACACCACCTTCTTGATGAAATATGATATGTCATCTCCTGTAGGACTCCTCACAAAGATGGTCCATAGATGTGTATGCTCACTGGGTGCGTTTGGTGGCCTGTTCTCACCGATCTTCTTCGCAGTATTCCCATAGATTACTGCTCGACTTACAGACAGTGTCTTGATTCTCTTGCTAGTGGGAGGTGCCATTACCTCAAAGTCTCTTCACCGCTGCTATATGGGCCTTGATGTCCACAAATTCTGAACAGCAATTGACGAGATAGATGTGGCATTCTAAAGTAAACAGTTCAAGCAAGGTGGTAGTGCTATGTGCAATGTTTAGCTATATAACGATTTTTTGCCAGCCTGTGACTGCAAAAAAAGAAAGAAATTTGAAAAAAATGTAGAATTCAGCTCATCACATGGAATAGTCTCGACTTGTTGTGTATTAGGATGTATAAAAGAGGATGAAGAGGTTTAGTACCAAAGATTCTCTCTGTAAGCATGAGTTTGGATTTTGATTGACCAGCGTGGAAGTGACATAGGCTAGATAAGCAAGATGGCTCTGAAGACAATATATGTGGCTAGACATGGGTACAGGTCAAACTGGTTACCTGAGGGACCTTACCCTGCACCTCCAACCGGCATAGACAGTGATGTACCGCTAGCTGAACATGGAGTCGACCAAGCGAAGCAGCTGGCTGAGTATATATCGGCGACATGGGACGAAGAGCGTAAGCCTCAGATGGTATTCACGTCTCCATTTTACCGTTGTGTTCAGACCAGTGAGCCCGTTGTGAAGGCGCTGGACCTGCCACTTGTCATTGAACGTGGTCTTGGGGAATGGTACAAACCCGACAGACCGGTGATCCCTGAGCCAGCCACTGTGGCACAGCTATCAGAGTTGTTCCCTGAGGTTACATTCGACACCCAGTGGGGTGGGCCCACAGTGATACCGAGCGGGAAAGGTGAGACTGAGCAAGAGATCTTTGCACGCAGTGGAGATTTCCTATCGAAGTTTCTTGACAGGATGCAAAGGGACTATCCAGACATCGAGCGTGTCTTGTTTGTTACACACGCCGCGACTAAGCAATGCATTGGTATGAAGCTGCTAAACATCGAAAATGTCAGAGACAGTATAGACGAACAAGGAAACGTTCTGCATAACGCCAGCTGTTCCATTGATTGGTTCGAATACACCGGGAACAACTGGCTCCTGAAGATGAATGGTGAGACCTCTTTCTTGAAAGACGGTGCCGAGATGGACTGGAACTTCACCTATGGGTTTGAAGCCGGCTCTGACGCAGACATCAAAGCCAGAAGACTACGTGGAGAGATCAACTAGCACTCGAGTAGTGCTCGGTCTACGATACAGTACTGTCTACGCTATCTAACACTACCATTTTTAGCGTAGAAATTAGCACTCTCAATTTTACAGCAGTTTATCTTTATAGAGTATAGTTTTTTTTTTGCAATTATATGGGTGATTATATATATAGCATTACGTTTGCACTATGACCTCATTACCTGTCCCTCCAATGAGCTTAGCCCATGCGCTGTATGGTGCAATATACCATTGCCAGCCTGAACGACGTTATATTTATAGATACTTCTCAGTTCGACACCACGCTTAGACTGCTTCGCACAGACAGACTCCTTTGAAGCAAGTTCAGTATAATAAACGCAAACGTCAGGGTCCAACTAATTCAGCAACTAACAAAGGAACAGTCAGTACAGTGTTCTGCTCTGTTGCTGGATATTGGTGGGGTGGGGAGGGAAGTAGAAGGGAAGGGCACACATATGTGATTGGCAAAGCTCTACTACATTGAAAGGACATCAATATGCAGCATGCAGCACATTGCAGGATTATCACTAGTTCTCGATTTGAAGGAGAGGAGTGGTGAGACGCGAGAAATGTTGCCTTGACGATTGTTTCAGTGTGGGAGCACTACACCAGCAGGTCAATCACCCTTGTTGCTTTGCTCACTTTAACGAACGGGTCTTCGTTATGCTGAAGGGACCCTGTATCCCAAAGCTCTCTTTGTCCAAAAAATTTCTTCTCTTTCTGGATGTTACATAAAAAGAGGATTTACCTGCCAAAGTTGTTTCTTGCTTAAAAAGTATATATTCGTTGTGGTCTTGGTAAGCTTATTATTTTTATCTGTTACAAGAACTACAAGACATTGAGCCATGGACGAGAAGCGGATCATGTCGAAACTTAGAATACCTCCTGGTAAGGAACCTCTGGTGAAGAGAATTGGTATCGCTTTGGTACTTTTCCTGTCCACTTTCTTCCTCTACTCTACTGTTTCTGGCGGTGAGTTCTTCCACTCTGGCAAGCCTGTGAAGGGTGCTTCTACTGCTATCACGGGTAACACTGGTTACAAGTACACTTATGCCGACGAGGACGGCCATTACCCAGAAAGCAAGAAGGTTAGAGCTACTTTCGTGACTTTGGTCCGTAACAAGGACTTGTGGGAACTGCTGCCAACGATCAAGAACGTCGAAGACAGATTCAACCGCCATTTCCACTACGATTGGGTGTTCCTTAACGATGAGCCCTTCACTCAGGAATTTATCACCACCACCACTGCTATGACCTCTGGTAAGACCAAGTACGGTCTAATCCCTCGTGAGCACTGGTCCTACCCTGAATGGATCGACCAGGAAAAGGCCAGACTCACCAGAGAAGAAATGAAGAAGCAAAAGATTATCTACGGTTTCTCTGAGCCTTATAGACATATGTGTCGTTTCGAGTCCGGTTTCTTCTACAGACAAAAAGTCCTTGATGAGTACGAATACTACTGGCGTGTGGAACCTGGTACCAAGTTGCACTGTGATGTCAATTACGATGTCTTTAAGTTCATGAAGGACAACGGTAAGAAGTACGGTTTCACCGTCTCTTTGTTGGAATACGAAGCAACCATCAAGACCTTATGGCAAACCACTGTTGAATTTATCAAGAAGTTCCCACAACACTTGGCAAAGAACAGCATGTTGGATTTCATCTCTGACGACCAAGGTGAGTCTTACAACTTGTGCCATTTCTGGTCCAACTTCGAAATCGCCTCCTTGGACTTATGGAGAGGTGAAGCCTACAGTGCTTACTTTGATTACTTAGACCATGCTGGTGGTTTCTTCTACGAGAGATGGGGTGATGCTCCAGTTCACTCAATTGGTGCTGCGTTGTTCTTGGACAGAGATGAAATTCACCACTTCGGTGACTTGGGATACTACCATCCTCCTTTCCATGCTTGTCCAATTGACGAAAACATCAGATTATCTAACAGATGTGATTGTCATCCAAACAAGGACTTTACTTGGGTGCCATACTCTTGTGCTCTAAAGTACTACAACGTTAACAAGTTGACAAAGCCACTTGGATGGCAAGAGCACGTTGGCATGAAGGTCTGATAACCTTCTAGCTGACGACGCATTGCAAAGGACCGCGATGTATTTCATTCTTTCAAAAAGGAGGTGATCGCGTTCCCCTTATATAAATTAATTGTTGGTTCTTCCAACTCTCATTATCAATGACTTTATGTTAGAATGTACAGCATGATCAGTTTCAACACTGCTGGATTTTTCTGCTGATAACTGATAGCTATCGAGATCTACAATGGAATTAACATAAATATGTATATAATACTATAATATGTCTTCGGATAATTATTTTTTATATTATGTGACGTTATAGCAACAGTGGTTTATTATTATACATGGGATAAAGCACCCGCAGCGATGTCATTACTGAACTATGTAAAAGCGGTGCCAACATTCATTTAGCATTGAGCCCAACCAAAGATTGAACAATACTTTATAAATTTAATATTCCTTATAGTGCCATAATAATAAAGCTTGTTTTAAATCAACTATAAATACAAATAAATTATGCAAATTAAATAGAACAGTTTTTTCTTTGGATACAACATGCATATCATACTAATTGGTATGCATTTACTAGACCACGATCAGAAGTTGTACTTCTTGAAGAATGCATGAGTAAGCTCGACACCCAAGAAAGTAGCTGCGTTGGCAGGGAACGATCTTAGTAGTGCTGGTCCGAGACCTGGGAAGAAACCCTTTATTCCACCTCTCTGTATGTAGATATCCTTTGTCGCCTGTACCATTGATATAGGAGTGGTTGCCACTTGCAGCCTTGTCTTAATTGTGTCAATTGGGAACACCACTAGCCACATGGACATACCAGCGATACCACCTGCGAGGCAGACGTTGGCCAAGTTCACTTCGTCCTTATCCTTCTTGGCGACGCTCTTGTTCAAGAAGGCCTTTGAGAGCTCATAGGATGCAAAGTACAGAGCGGAGCCGGGACCGTCCCTGGCCAAAGTCGCCAGGGAACCATTGAACAGCGATTTGACACCACCGGTGCTGACTATATGCTTTGCAGCTTTGATGAAAGAGCCCTTAAACTCGGAGTTTGTCTGCAGGACGACTTTTATTCTCTCTGTGGGTGCAGTGACCAGAGTCGTTGGGATTGCACTGATGAACCCCGCGGTGGCCATCTGTGCCGTGGTCAATGGGGCATCGGAGGCCTGTTTCCAAGTGACCAGTCTCTTCCCGATGTCGTAACCCCAGAAGGAGACGGCGAATATCGGCGTGACACCGATCAGAGGTGGGATAACACCTTTGTAGAAGCCCTTCACCGAGTTCTTGAAGAACAGAGATGTAGTCAGCGAGCCATTCACAGTGGACAAGCTCCGGGCTTCCTTGAGAATGATGGACACCGCGTCCATGGTGGACTTGGCCTGGTTGCTCTGGCACCGGACTTTGATCAGGTCGAAGGGGTGCCCAGTCAGCACGGCGCACACACCACCCACACCACCAGCTACCAATGCTTTCAAGTTCTCACGGAACGCATCGGTCTTGTGTTCCAGAATATTTGTTTCAGCAGGTGTGTCAGACATTGGTTCTTTTTTTTGGTTTCCAGTATGTATGGGATAAGTAAAAGGCAAGAGCTAAGCTACATAATGGGGCTTCCAAGATATCAAACCCAATCTTATTATATACTGCAAACTGCAAGATGCAGAGTTGCTTGACTGGACTATAACAAAACCTCCGAAGTGGCTATGACCGATGTGCATAGGGTCACTTCAACCTTTGGTCATCGCACTATGGGTGGGGGGGATTGTAGTAAAGGTCACACCAACAACCCATATTATATCCATGGACGAATGGGGAGTCAGTGAGTAACCAGAATCCCACACAAACACCAAATACCAACCACCAAAATACAGAATATAGAATACAGAATACAGAATACAGAATATCTATTGTAAAAATGCTTCATCATGGACTATTAGTTACACTTCTGGAGGAAACTGCATAGAAGTAGAAATATAACAAGGTGAAAAATCATGTGACTCACTTCTCTCTTGTCCCCTAAAAAATAGCCACAGGCAATAAGTGTCGGCGTTAATGTTTGAATATCCGGAATCCCGATATAATACTATACGTCAAGAATGTCACATGATTGACGTACAAGTAGATTAAAATACATGTGACCGAACATTCCATATCACCATGTACTAAGTAGGGAGGGCCCTTCGTCTCGTCTTCACGTCTCAGTCCCGTTCAGAACTCTCGAAAATTTCTTGTTTATTGGGAAGGGAGTAATACGCAAGGGTTCTGTACCTCTCATCCCCCCCCATCACTTGAACTTATAAGTTATAGATTATACTTTCTAACTCCTAATTTACAATTCTATTATAGCTTTGGAGACAACGAACTAGGAGTAGTAATTGAGACAATAGTAATGAACAAGCCAAGTATCAGGGAGTACAAGCTAGTGGTTGTTGGTGGTGGTGGTGTTGGTAAGTCTGCGCTGACCATACAGCTGGTGCACTCGCATTTTGTCGACGAGTATGATCCGACCATTGAGGACTCCTACAGAAAGCAAGTGGTGATAGATGACAAGGTCACGATACTGGATATCCTGGATACCGCCGGGCAGGAGGAGTACTCTGCGATGCGCGAGCAGTACATGCGCACTGGGGAAGGGTTTCTTCTGGTGTACTCGGTTACGTCCCGGACGTCGTTTGAGGAACTGATCACGTACTACCAGCAGATCCAGCGGGTGAAGGACGTGGAGTACATTCCCGTAGTGGTTGTCGGTAACAAGTCTGATCTGGAGACGGAGAGACAGGTGTCGTTCGAGGAAGGTGCCAGCCTGGCCAAGCAGCTGAACGCTCCTTTCCTGGAGACATCTGCAAAACAGGCGATAAATGTCGAAGATGCGTTCTATACGCTGGTGAGGTTAGTGAGAGATGACGGTGGGAAATACAACAAGTACCTGGAAAAGACACAGGACGGCAACACCGGTGCCGGTGCCAAGGACCACAGCACATCGAACATGGCCACCTCCGCCAACAATTACAACAGCCAGATGAACAATGCCCAATCAGCAGGTATGGGCGGCGAGTACAAGGGATCAAGCAACTCTATGAACAACAACAGCATGAGAAATAGCAACGGTCACATGGAAGGCGCAAATAACGCAATGGACTCTTACAACAAGGGCACAGCGGGCAACGACATGTACGGACAGGACACTAACATGGACAGCAGCAGAATGAACCAGCAATCCACTTCCGCAGCAAATAACATGAATAGTAGTTCGGGTGCTAACAGAGCCAACAACCAGCAAAATAGGAGCTCAGGAAACACAGGAAATGATGGAAGACAGGCGAGGGCACAACAATCATCACAATCTGAGAACAAAATTACGGAAAACAAGACGAAAGAGAGCGGAGGTGGATGCTGTGTCATATGCTGAGGCCTCACTACTACCATTTCTCTCTTTACGTAAACAATACACAGGCACTTACACATAGATTACTTTTCTTATTTTTTTGGATAATTCTCGGTAGTGCATTGTTAATTCAACTCCAATACCTTGAATTCGTTTCTCATGAAATATACTCGGAGGTATATATTCCGTCATATTTTATTGAGAAATCGTATCCGCTCTTTAACATTCTAACTCATGTTCATTTATTCAGCAAAAAGAGACAATATCATATATTTCCTAATTAATAATTATCGCAATTACCCTTTGAGTGATATCTTCTTTTATCTTTATATACCACATCATTATTCTAGCATGGAGCATATTGCAAATGGCAGGGGTTGATCGGCATTGTGACCTATTTTTCCAATTCTTTAATCCTATCTTAAATTTTTGGTTATGAAAGAATAAATCAAGTTTGTTTTTTTTCTACTTAATTATCTAGTTCTTATAATTATACTAATGTTGTAATAATACTGCTAATATTTTCATTGCTATGGAACAAAAGGAGCGCGTAGCTAGAAAAAGACTCTTGATGTATGCTATAAGGAAGATGTATATTTTTTATATTTTAAAGTACAAGGTTTACAGAGAAACTAGCTGATTATATACTGGCATTGGTATCTCTTCTTCTTTTCTGCGCCCTATGGTTCCAGAATCAATTTATGAAATGTAGACAGATGAAGTGCAATGTCAAACTTGCAATGATGAACTCAGCAAACGCTCTGTTGCTCGAGATACCTGGGAACTCAATTTGGTTCAAAATCTGCAGTCTCAAGGAGATCAGCAAGACGAATTGACCAACACACATGATGAAACCAGCAAGGAAAGCATTGAATGGGAAACTGTCTCTAACCAGTAGAGCAAACAGGAATTGTATACCACCGACCAGCACCAAAAACACACAGAAGATATCTATCAACTTCAACTTGTTGTTGCCTTCTACCTGCGTTGTATAAGCCTTCATAGAGGAATTGATGGCCTCTTTGAAGTCATTGAAAACTTCTCCGGATTGAGCATCCTTGGAGGATTTACTGCTAGAAACCTTCTTAGGACCAGCCATTTTCTTCTTCTTCTTCTATCGTCTGCAACCGCGTACTATCCCACAAACTAGAGTTTGACCTGATTGCCGAGATCCACACAGCAATTATATAATGAAGGAATCTTTTAGACCACTGACTATTGCCTGTTCCAACTTCCTCGCTCTAATCGCTGCGCAATTGATCGACTGCCCAGTGCAGCAAAATAACGTCCCCGAGAACACATCACATGACCGATAGTATTTATAGCCGGATCAGCAATTTAGATAAGTAATATGGTCATCGAATTAACATAACTCCAGCAACTATGTGCTATTTGGGAGTAAATTACCTTCACACAGTGGTTAATCAGGTATAGTTTAGTACCTGTTGTGTGTTGGACAAAGTACCTTTGGATCTTTGCCTTAATAATAGCGACTGCATAAATTCCGATAAGGAAACTAATCTAATTCACTACTCTGAGATAGACTATGATAGGGCGGTGTCAAGCTGAGGCTTTGTTCAGGAGGTCGAGTTTTACAGATGGTGTTATTGATACGGGGAAGAGCTTCAAGAGTTGGGATACATGTATGCACAACAAGGCGTGCAAGATCATAGCCATCGTGGGAATAGTGATTGCTTCCATAGTGGCAGTATGGCTAATAGGTGGGCTACTATCGTGTTTCACTCGTGGTGTTAGTGGTATAGGTGAGTTTTGCTGTTGGTGCTGTAACCTGTGTAACAAGAACCCCAACGAACCCAACGGCTATGGGAATCAGAATTTTAACACGGTACCGAATGGGAAATTTGTAGGCAGTCCTCCAGATGTTGTATATCAGCCTATCCACATGCCAGAGAGAGCATACAATAAGTTTGATGCCTACGCTGAATATGATCCAAGAAAAAACAGCAGCAAAAACACTGTATATGATGAGAGCATTGAATTAAATGATAGGTACGATCTCGAGAGTCAGAACCTCCAAGGAAGAAGTAGAAAGCAAACACATTTATCTCCACAACGTATGCCTTTAACTATGGAAACGGAGCGCTTCGATGGTAGGGATGAACTGTCTGTCTATGGTGGCTATCATCATAGAGGGCAATCCACAAGCGATGTCTCAGATATAAGCTATGAGATGGAACCGTTCCCACCTGCACAACAGAGCCCTTCAAGAAGGCAACATCTATCCACTAATTACAACTCGAGCTCTAATCTTGTCAGTGGAGGTCGTGGCAGTCGTTCAAGTCACACATCACCAGTAAGACAACCTGTGCGAGCTCCATATCCAGCTGATAATGATAGTTATTATGAAGAAAATGTATATAGAAATAACAGATACTGAAAACTTATTTTGTCACTGTAAGAGTGATGATAGAGTTTGGTTAGTCGAAATATTATAATAGTGCATATTCTTTCCCATAATACAAGATATTTATTGTTAAAATTACAAAATTATACTTAAATAGGTGGTGTATACCATACTAATAGCCCCAATCATTATTAAACCAACGTCAAGGTAAATGTTAGGCTTGAGTATTTTACCTGAGTCTTTCTTGATACTGTAATCTTTTAAATGCAGCGCTGGGGGAATCATATATACCAATGGAATACAAAATAAAGAGCCAATTACTGCGACAAATTTCTCCAGATGTCCAGAGCCAAAGTAGGCCAAAAACACGACTAAATTAGTAATACCAAGTCTCAAACACACTTTTGGTACCTGACTGTTTGTCAGCACGTCTTTTACTATTCTGAAGCAGTCGAGGACAGGCAAAAGTGCACCTTCAGAAATGTCAGTCGATGATATCTCTTTTTGGGTAGTTATGTCTTTCTTCTCCGTTAGTGGCATCAAATTATTAGATTTTGACACTTCCTCGATTGAACAGTCATCTAAAGTTTCATTGTTATTGTTATCTATATCAATTTTGGCAAATAATAGGTCTTCTAAGATAGTAACCACCGGAAGATTCTGCAGTGGAGTTGCAATCATTATTGCAAATGAGTATAATAGCTGCAACAGATTAATTAATATGTTTCCCGATGAAAGACTTTGTAAAATTATAACCTCGACTCCGTTGCCAAATGCCATATAGCCGATGATCGCAATTGCTAAAAAGATGACAGCAGAGGAAGTAATAACGAGTGCCAGAACCAAGGGGAAACTTTCTGGGTGCCTCATTGAGTCCTGAACAGGTATAATTAATCCAATACCTTCAAATGCAAAGATTGCTGTGCCGACAAAGAGAGACCAGTTCCTTGGATTGAATTTGTAGTTGATGTTCTCAACAAAATGTTCAGAAGGTTGTATCGAGAGAGTCGAGCAGCAAGAAATGAAAACAATAGAAAGACCTGATAGCATCAGAACGTTAGAAACCATTGTAGTAATTGAGAATTTTTTAATGTCAGTTATCAGGCCCAATGGTATATATAAAATCAACTGGCAGAATATCAAATAAAAGTATTTTATGTCTTTCCAGTGAAATAAAGCTTCCAGACTGGGCTTCATATTATTGGCAACAAATATGATGCCAGTACTAGCAAAGCCCAATTGAGTGAGAATTAGGGAAAAGAGAATAACGACTTTCATGGGTGTTCCATAAATTCTCTTACCTATTTCACCAAAGCATGACAATTTGGTGGATACCTTAACTACAGATAAAATGTAGTAACACCAAAAGGAATAAATACCAATAAAGATGAAAAGGATTATAGAAAACAACATACCTCCATTTTTGAAGGCATTGGGTAGCAGCAACACACCTGTACCAACAAATGATTTTAAAAGCAGAATATATGCTTTAAAATCCGAGATGCCGCCCTTAACAATTACGTCTTCCCCAATGGAACATGCATCATTATCATCATATTTGATAATTGAACTGCATCGTAAAGTTGTCCTTGGGCTAGCTGAAATTCCAGCAAAGTGGGAATAAAGATGCAGGTAGTCTTGGTTGAAAGACAAGAGCTGTGACTTATTGAGCGCCATTTTTTCCATTGTGTGGGCGTTAGTAACCATATCCTTATACCATTTGTTGTTAGGTAAATTGCCAACGTGTGGCCATTTACTATGTCTAACAATACAATTCCAAACTACCTGGGAAGATACAATAATTTTTTTAAATTTTTTCTTGATACCAAAGTGTTTTAATCTAGGGCTATCTGAGGATGAGTGGGCGCCATTGCTACCCTCAATCCAAGTACCCACAAACACTCTAGCATTATTCTTTGTGATAGTAATTAAAATTGGTTTATTTGAAGCCATATTTGTCTGTGACGTTGTGGTGTGTGTGTGTGTGTACTATTGAAATTGACTATTTACAAAATAAAGAATTATAATGGCATATATCCCTCGACATATACCGATTTATATATTACAAATTTGTAGCCAGTACCTATTTAATTATTTCATACTACTTGCCTTTTTTCCATACAAAATAGTAGTTAGTTGTGGTACTTTTGGCAAGTTATAGTTTTACAGAAGAGAATAGTTAGTTGTGTTATTTTTGACAAGTTATAGTTTTACAGAAGAGATTAGTTGTGTTATTTTTGACAAGTTTTTATTTTTCAAACAAATATTATTGCTGTTTATATTAACTTTTTTGGTACCCGCCGGTTGCTAATTTCTTGGACATTCAAACTGCACATCGCACCCTAATCTTATATGTGGTATGCACCGTTTATCAATAGTTGGCAAGATATGGAAAGCAAAACTTGCCAAAAACGTTTTATTGTGTCAAGTATAAATTCGGATTTAAGTGTTAAGAATGGAAGCTCTTCCTGGGGGGGGAGTAAACACTCGGAACCCACCGAGACAAAAAAGAAACGAATCCTACCAAGAGTCCCTGCCAAGACGGGGGGGAAACATCGCAACGCAGTGTGGATGATGCCCTCCCGGGGCTGCCGACTGAGCTGACATTTCTTTTTGACTTGTGGGAAACCCGGGAGCTTGCGAAGACGGTCCAACTTGCTCAATAGGGAAAGCTTATTTTCCAAGGACTGCAAACAGTGCTTTGTCAATGGGTGTCTCTGGGGCTACCCATTTTCTACTACATTTGAAGGAAAATATTGCTAATGTAAACTGCAAAGGAGAGCAAGGGTTTCTTAATTGAAAGCAAGGAGTACTGTATGTCTGTGATTAGTCAATCATTCTCTTTTCTGTTACATAGCTGTGCGATGAGAATTGAAAATTTTTTAAACTGGAGCTTGAAAAAAAAAAAAAAAAAAACTGAATAAATCGATGAGGTATATAATGTGAATGTATAAGTGGTTTTTTTGATCTGGATCAGTTTCTGTTTTAGTTGTAATTTATACATTCCATGCTAGAGGGGAGTATGTTTCTTATATTTTTCTTGCTTATCTGTACCTTTTATTTTATAAATAGTTCAAAGAACACTTTAAAAACAAATTTGAAGAGTTGAGTATTCAATTTTGATATTAAAAAAAAAAATTACTACTCTTCGATTTGATCCTTTCCTCTTCAAGATCTTCTTGGGATTAATTTACGTTCCTGGATAATGAATTCTCATGATGCTGATGCTTTCGAAGGCCATGCTACTCGCCGTCGAAGCACCGTTGGTCACCATCAGATAAACTCTGATGATGACGATAGTGACAACTACTATAATGAGACAGGCAGCGGTGGATCCAAGAGGAATCTTAGAAACTTGTTTGGCAGCTCGAAAGAAAGCGACAAGGATGAAGCTGGTGATTCTAATCATGTTGTGACAAATTTGCTGGACGTTACTAGTGTAGACGTTGAGTCCTTCGATGAGGATGAGAAACTAGCAAAGCCAAAGTACAAATCGAGATGGCAGGAGATCTATTACGAGTATATTATTGTGGATAAATCTACCATCGGCACCTCTCTACTGGACTCTTTCATGTACAACCATGACTTGAAGCCTGTAGAAGAAGAGAGACGGGTGTGGTCATGGTTCAATTTCGTATACTTCTGGTTGGCTGAGTCCTTCAATATTAACACATGGCAGATCGCTGCAACTGGTTTGCAAATGGGTCTAAACTGGTGGCAATGTTGGGTCTCTATCTGGATCGGCTATTCCTTCGTCGGTATATTCGTAGTACTAGCCTCCAGAGTTGGTTCCGCATACCATTTGTCTTTCCCTATATCTTCCAGAGCTGCCTTCGGTATATTTTTTTCCTTGTGGCCAATTATCAACCGTGTGGTGATGGCTGTTGTCTGGTATTCTGTCCAAGCTTATATAGCCGCTACACCGGTATCTCTTATGCTGCAATCGATTTTTGGTAATGATTTACCTAGAAGAATTCCTGATCATTTTGGCTCAAAGAATGCCACCACCTATGACTTCATGTGTTTCTTCATCTTCTGGGTAGCCAGTCTTCCTTTCTTGTGGGTTCCACCACACAAAATTAGACATCTATTCACAGTGAAGGCAATTCTTGTCCCATTCGCGGCATTTGGTTTCTTAATTTGGGCTATTAGAAAAGCTCATGGTAAGATCGCATTGGGTACTCTAAATGATTCTCAACCACATGGTTCAGCGTTCTCATGGGTTTTCCTGAGATCTATCATTGGCTGCATGGCTAACTTCTCTACTATGGTCATTAACGCACCTGATTTCTCAAGGTTCTCCAAGCACAAAAACTCTGCCATGTGGTCCCAGCTGATATGTATCCCATTCCTATTTTCCATTACATGTTTGGTGGGTATCTTAGTTACCGCTGCTGGATATGAGTTATACGGTGTCAATTACTGGTCTCCTTTGGACGTGTTGCAAAAATTCCTGGATACAGCTTTTACTAGTGGAACTAGAGCTGGTGTCTTTTTGATCTCATTTGTGTTTGCAATTGCTCAACTGGGTACTAATATTTCAGCCAACTCGCTGTCCTGTGGTACTGATATGTCTGCTCTTCTTCCAAAGTATATTAACATTAGACGTGGCTCCATCTTCTGTGCAATGATGGCTCTGTGTATCTGTCCATGGAATCTTCTGGCAACATCAAGTAAATTCACAATGGCGTTATCTGCATATGCTATTTTCTTATCCAGTATTGCCGGTGTGGTTTGCTCAGACTACTTTGTTGTTAGAAGAGGTTATATCAAACTAACTCACATCTATTCTCATAGAAAGGGCTCGTTCTATATGTACAACAACAGATTCGGTATCAATTGGAGAGCACTAGTAGGCTACTTATGCGGTGTCGCTCCAAACTTACCAGGATTCATCGCCTCAGTAGGTGGACCAAATATCAAAATTTCGATGGGCGCCATGAAATTATATTACTTGAGTTACTGGGTAGGATACTTTTTGAGTTTTATATCCTATACTGCCCTTTGTTATTTCTTCCCAGTTCCAGGAACACCAGTTAAAAACATTTTAAGAGACAAAGGCTGGTACCAGAGATGGGCCAATGTCGAAAACTTCGAGACTGAATGGAGACATATGCTAGAAAGAGAGGACCTATACGGTGACGATGTCAGTATATACAACCATGAGGAAGAAGAAAAGTTTTTTTAGTCATGATAATTTTGAAGAAACTTGATTCAACCAACGTTAGAAGGTTCATGGTATTGTTCGGTTGATAATTTCTGCCCTTTCTTACACAAAAAGTTTATATTATAGTAATTTTGATCTTTTATTAATTTTAGCATTTAACATTTATGAAACTTATTTTATAATCGCATTTTTTATGTACATATTATCATTTATATTATTTTACCTTTCATTTAATAACATTCGTTACCTTACTGTCCAGCTTATTTATATTTTACATACATCTTAAATTTCCATCATTTGTACTTTGTTTAAGAACAAAACTGAATAGATCACCAAATTATAAAATGAATAATTTAGGCTTACAACCAAATGTTGTGTAAAATAGACTCAAATACAAAATTATATTAAATAGTTGAACCATAGTATTATAAGCTTTGCAATTGAGTACAGTTACAATGTCTAATATTCATTATATCAAGGGAAATATCTTGAAAGGACAAACTTACAAAAGGATCATAATACATTCCTGTAATGCAAATGGTGCATGGGGTGGAGGCATTGCTTACCAGTTAGCGGTGAAATATCCTAAGGCAGAAGAAGTGTACGTTGACTTATGCGAAAGATTTGGTCAGAAGTTACTTGGGAAATGTGTGGTGATACCCAGCTATAGCGATGATGATGTGCTTATTGGATGTTTATTTACATCAATATTTGGAGGTGCGAGCCATGGCAGCGGCACTAGTATAGTTGATTATACTGACAAGGCTCTATCACATTTTGATGAGTTGTTGGCAAAAGAACAGAGTAAAACTGATAACGCAAATCTTGATAAAGAAATTGAGAAACTACTGAAACTGAAGAGCGGAGTACTTAAGGATTACAAGCTCGAGATGCCAAAAATCAATAGCGGTATATTTGGAGTCCCTTGGCCAGAAACCGAGGAAGTATTAAAGAAGTATGACAGATCTATGAATTTTACTGTGTATGAACTCTGAATGATCATCAATTTGCGACCTCTGTAAAATGCCATAAGTTTAATTTAATGCTATGCTAAAATTCTATATATAAAAAAATAATGTATATAGTAGTTCGGATTTGGAATGGACTTTCTTGTTTCCTGGTATATGATCAAGGACTGCATAATGTTGAAAAGAATACATTCCTGACTGAACCATTGTAATCAAATATCAGATTCCTCACGAGCAAACTCCCTCCAAGTACGCATCTTAACTTTACTATGATCAAATTCACCGTCTTCTTCACCATGCCCACCAGCTCCCTTATTACCTCCCGCAATTGTTCTTGTATCACCCCATGAAAAATCATCAAATTTCCAGTATGCATATGATGGTAAAACAAAGTTCCAGATTGGAAGTGCAATCAAATAACAGAACATCCAACCTAGATAAGACCAGGAAGTTGCTGTAATAACAACAATCATACCTGGCAATCCTAAAATAATCGCCAATAAAATTAAAGTAATGATTGGAGTTGGATGAGAAACAATGGCAAAGATAACAACATAAATAGTGAAACAAATAGCTAGTGGTAAAACTAGAGTACCAATCAATTCAATCAAGATCACAAATTGCATGGAGAAGCAAAATGTACCACACAAATCCTTGATCAAAACTAATTCAAACAAATTATGAACAGTTGAATTAATCCATCTACGACGTTGAGACAATAGCACTTTGAATTCATCTGGCGCAATAGTTTTACATGCAGCCTTAGGTACAAAGACTTGTTTTCTTTTAGGGAAAGTCTTTAACATCAACGATGACAGATATCTGTCCTCACCCAAAAGTAGCAGATTCTTCTTATGCAATGTATCTGTTACATTATCAGAATACCTCTCTACAATATCAGGATTGGACAATATGGGTACCCAATAGCCATCAGCTCCTTTAGGAGATTTAATTCTGTAGATGGAAAAACACCCGGGCAAACATGTCACAGAGCCAAAGACAGATTCAAAAGCCTTTGCTTGATGATGAGAAATATAATATTCAAACACTTGAATTGCAGTCACCCAAGACTGTCCCTTGTTGGCAATCTTGGTCTCACCACACAAACCCATGATAAGAGGGTCTCTAACCATTTCTGCCATCATATGTGTTAATGAGTCAGGATAAACCTTCGTATCAGCATCAACCATTAATACTGTTTCATAAAATTCAGCCATCAAACCGGTAATTTGCCAGATGTTTCTCAATAGTTGATATTCCAACTCAGTCATTCTCTCATCGAAAGTAATCTTTTGTAAAAATGACATAAGTATGACTTGAGAGTCACGCTTACCACGGTTACCTGGTTTTGCAGACCCTTGTTCCTCTGGAGTACCACACTTTACAATAGTAATCATAGGAACTCTTTGCTGTTTCTCAACTGGGACAGTAGAGTCATCATATTTGTAGAATCCTGCATAAATCTTAGCCATATTATGTCTCTTAGTACCTGATGCAACAGCAACATATGAATATGGCAGAACATCGTCAGGTTGTGTAATAAAATCGTCCATCATACCCAAGGCTATTTCTGGTGTAGTTAAATCATTACCAGAACCTTTAATTAAACCATCACAAACAACCATTATTAATTTGTGAGAGTTTGGATAATCGGTTGTTGATAAAGAATCTAAAGTTGTTCTCAGACCGATCTCATCTTCCGAATAACACGTAACAAAACAAATTGTGTGAGCTAATGGATAACCAAATGGCATGAAATCAACTGGAGGTTGTTGAACAATATCAGGATGTATTATAGATGCATCTAACTGGTTAATTTTACTATTATTCCCATAACTAAAAAATGGTGAAGAATTTTTTGCTTGTGTTTCTTTATTGAGGTTGTTAGTATTCCAGTTATTTTGCAATGTCATAGTAGTCATCCCAGATATAGCTGGTCCATCGGTACCATCACCGTCACCACCATCGAAATCTATCACAGATTCGGTCAAATTCAGGAAGTTTGAACTTTTCTTTCTGATCAGATCAATTGTTGATCTTCTTCTTCTTGTTTTCCTTTTAGGTCTTTGCTCCGGTTGAACTGTCTTAATTGGACCTTGAGAGTAAATATTTTCAGACCAATCCTCAACTTGCTTCAAATGTTGGTCCATCGTTTTGTTATCAACAGGGTAAGCACCCTGGTTTCTAGCCACAAACCAACGGAAGTAACATGCAATCAAAAATTTTGTTACTACTACTGAGAGAATGAACACCAAAGACACATATAGTACCACATCTGATGCAATACAACCAACTGACTTAGAATCAACTTCACCCACTCTTATTATCTCTGTTAGACATCTGGCTACTTTCTTTTCATGATCAGTTGACAAAATTAAGGACAAATCATAACCTTGCAACGAAGAGCTCTTCAAATCATCAAACATCGATGGAACATTTAACTGGTCTGTTTCTAACCAATCAAGAAGATCTAGATCAAGAACGTGACCATTGAAAACTGCTAGGTTTCTGGAGCTGTTTTTAATCCCATCCCAAGTGAAATAAACCTCAGCTGCACTTTTTAAGGAGTAAAAAGCTTCTCTTTCAGCATCAGAGGTATGACAATCCCAGCCGGGAGAGTATTCAACTGTGAAGTTAGGTTTAGATGACCCATCTTGATTGAATAATTTGCAAGGAAAATACCATGCTAAGTCTCCATTATCGTTATGTGGTATCGTGCAATCCTCCTTTGGGGTAATTAGGCCATGGCAATTTCCGTTAACATTTTGGAACAAGAAGGAGGCATCCTTTCCTGCAGCAGACCATGGCCCGTACAATCCTGTGGAGTCTACTTCAAGTCCTAGTAATTCTGGGTGTGTTCCTGAGTCGAGTTTAAAAGCCTGGCCATTTATAATGGAAAACTCTTTACTAACACTGTTATTTTTGAGTCTTAATTTTTGTTCCCCGCATACTGTCTTGGTGAAACCAAATGTAATATATGCAACAATGGCACCAATATAAGCAATTATGGAGAGTAATCCCATTTTCTCTCTCCAAGCCCTTTGTCTGGCCTTCTCAGGCATTCCAAATAAAGACAGGAGAGGTGGGACAGCCCAGAATGTTACTACATAGCAGTAAATCATCCAGAGTGATCTAGTACTTTCCGCTTTTGGTTTTAGCTCAGAAGTTGGCCTATTACTGATAAGATGATTTTCTACATCGGTACTATTGTCAAAATCATTCTCTTCATCTTCATAACCTTCATTGTCGTTCTTATTAGCCACATCGTCACTATTTAAAGCCGTCCGATCTGGGTAATCAGCTTCCGGATTGTATCTTGAGTCCCCACTCCTATCTTTACTGAGATCTTGCATTGGATAGTAAAAGTCATCTTCTTCGCCGTTGTAGTAGCTCCTACCTAATCTACCAAGCCTTGATCTATCAGATCTCTGAGACCCAGAGTTTCTTGCGATCCCAGGAGCTACGCCTGTGGATGACGGTAGAACACTTAAATGGCTTCTCTGCTGCTCTGCTGTCTTGACATAGTAATGATGTGGGTTGTTGGGATCATCGAATCTATTCCTCTCTGGTCTCACCAGAGAGCCCTGTCGAGTAGGAATCGAGGTCCGCTTCATACTCAAGCTATTCCCATTCCGAGATCGTATGAACGACTCCTGGTCCCTCGAGAACCCAACATAATAGTCATCATCTTCGTATCCTACCATATTGCTCTTCCAACTACCGCTAGGAGAATATCACACAGAAATTAAATTATTTTGCCTGTTATGAGCTCTTAGCTCATCAGAAAACTCAAAACTCTAGCAAAAAAGATCAAAAAAAAAGCCTCCCTGATACAAACCAATCTCAAGAAAGTCCGGCGTATGTTTTTCTGTAGTGATCCTCCTGCACTGTCCAAGAAACTGGCTTCAAAAGTTGCTCTATTTATATACTTTTTCTCGTCCATTTGCTGATGGGCGTGGTCCTCTCAAAAAACAGAAAACTCATTCCTACGGGGAGTTGTTTGCAATTTCCTAAAACGGAAAAATCTCTAAAAAAGCTAATAAGCGTACTTCAAGCATAATAGAGCCATTCGAGCATGTATAGTCAAAAGCGTTTAGACTTATTATGCTCGGAAGTGCTGCAGTGCTTTTGGATTATGATCCAGAGTCGTACAGTGCCTTCGATGTTACAGTTTGTAGTGGGTCCTTCCAGTGCTTCCTCTCAGTGGTTTTAGTGAAAAGGAGTCAGTATTAGTTAGATGCTGGCTTCGCTGAGGTGATTTCAGACATATATAAATATATAACTATACATATTGTGCCAGTGTCAAGGTGGTACACTCTGTTTATTGGTCGATGCATTACAGATGACTTTAGATGCCAGTCACTCTCACGAGTATCTATCGATATACGTATCAAAGTGTCAACTGAGAGGGGGTTCTTGCTGTGGGATTTCTTATAAGTGATTTATTGATGACTACCATTGTTATATCAGCAATTGTGATATGTGCCTATATGTATTAGTGAGCTTGTCTTGAACAAGAAACCAATTGACATTACAGATTACTTATCTAAATGCTGTCGAGAGCAAGTAGAAGGATAGTTGACGGCAGGATAAACCAATTGCGTGCGCTGTCTAAGTGCACTGTTCAATATCAAACTTCAAAGAAGTCTCTTGGAAGATTCTCGGTGAATAAGGATGAAGGAGTGAACGACACAGTGCATTTAAATCCAACCTCTGGGACTCTGGGATCCACTTGGAAATATGCTCTAGGTCTAATTGCAGCTGGGTCTCTTACATACTACTATGTCAATAACGAGCGTAAGCTGTTACAGACAGAGAAAGAGCAAGAAGCTAATCGATTATACGGGGAGAAGTTTGTCGGTGGACCATTCCGGTTAGTAGATACAGAGGGGAGATCATTCACTGAGAAGAATCTAGAAGGAAAGTTCTCCCTGCTGTATTTTGGTTTCACACACTGTCCCGACATATGTCCCGAGGAGCTAGACAAGATGAATGATTGGATCATTGGCCTTGAAAGCAAGGGGTTATCTGTACAACCTATATTTATAACGTGCGATCCAATTCGTGACACTCCAGAAGTTGTGAAAGAATATCTGAAGGACTTCAATCCCGGTATGATAGGTCTCACAGGTACTTATGAAGCGATTAAAGATGTCTGCAAGAAATACAAGGTCTATTTTTCCACTCCCGAAAACGCTGATCCCAAGAGCGATTACCTTGTGGACCATTCGATATTCTTTTATTTGATCGATCCTGAAGGCAATTTCATTGATGCTTTGGGTAGAATTTATGATGAAAAATCAGGACTAGAGAAAATTATACAGAATATTAAGGCCTACACTCCAAAAGAGGAAAGAGAACGTAGAAATAAGAGCTGGTATTCGTTTTTATTCAAATAAGCCATCGGCTTAGGACCAATTTATGGAGTTGAAATTCTCGTTACACAATGAGCTCCTACTATATATAGATGTTTTTAAAATCGACAGTCTTGTAAATACATAACGACCGAATGAATTAAACTTTTAAGTCCCATTTACACACAAGCTACAAAACTAGCCTGAGAGAGATTTCTAAATGGAGAAATGTATGATATATGAATTATGTTTTGTGTATTATTATATGTATATAATTGTAATGATTAGTGTCATGGGTAATCTATTCGTATTCTAATAAAAAATATAGAATTATTGCAACAATTATACTTCTTAGTTCTTACCAGCACCGGCTCTGAAGTAAATGACGTCACCGTCTTCTACAACGTAGTCCTTACCCTTTTGTAGTAATTTACCGGCAGCCTTGATAGCATTGTCATCCTTGTATTCAATAACATCACTGTATTTCATAACTTGAGCTAAGATAAAGGTGTTCATCAAATCGTTATGGATAACACCAGCGGCTTGTGGGGCCTTAGTACCGTTTCTGATAGTCCATTCACGAACTTCATCTGGACCACAAGTGAAGAAAGAGATCAAGTCCAACTTTTGTCTCATGGTGGTGATAATCTTTGGAAGAGCAGATGTAGTGCCCAGTTGTTTTAGTTCTTCTTCACCTTCCTCTATGGACATGTGAGATAGTTTTTCTTCTAGAGAGACACTGAAAGGAATGATCAAATCACCTGGAGAGTACTTGTCAACCCATTCCTTAATTCTTAGCAAGTGCTTGTTCTTCTTTCTTATGTAGTCTCTCTCGGACAAGTTAATCAGATAGATAGTTGGCTTGGCGGTCAACAAGTACAGAGAGTTGATAACTTCGACTTCCTTTGGAGTCCATGTTTGGTTGTATACTCTTTGGCCATCTTCTAGAAGCTTGATGATTCTTTCAATCAAGGCCATTTCTTCCTTCTTTTGCTTAACTTCCAAGGATTGACCACCTCTCTTGGCAATCTTCTCAGCAGCCTCTAGTGCCTTTTGAGAGAATTCAATATCCTTCAATCTCAATTCAGTGGAGATAATTTCCAAGTCACGAACTGGATCAACGTCACCTTCAATGTGGATAATCTCGGCATCATCGAAACAACGGACAACTTGGTAGATGGAGTCGACAGCTCTGATGTGGGACAAGAAAGCGTTACCTAGACCTTCACCAGCAGAGGCACCCTTGGTCAAACCAGCAATATCGTAGACAGTCAAATGGGCTGGAACTTCAGAAGCTGGCTTGTAGATGTTGACCAATTCATCGAATCTTGGAGATGGGACAATAACACGGGCTTCTTCAGGGTCAATGGTAGCAAACGGATAGTTAGCTGGGTTACCCAATGGAGATCTGGTGATGGCTTGGAAGAAAGTGGACTTACCAACATTGGCTAGACCAACAATACCGGCCTTCAAGTTGTTACCTGGACGACCCAACAGGACCTTCTTTTCTTCGACTTGCTTCTTTGGTGGCATTTCTAATAGTTTATGATTTGCTTATTCCTGACAGAATACTTCAACTCTCCCTCAAGAACACACAAAAGACGGAGTTTCCAACCAATATACGTCCAATTGATGCTTAATAGTCCTTTATACAGTTGCAAGAAGAGGTGTCGCTAGACGATTTCTATGAAAATTTTTCAATCACTCTGTGCAATTGTATGTCACATGATATATATGGGTTATAGCGCAGGAACAGCTCACATTTGGATATAATGCTGTTCAGCAGCTCAAGTGTGCTCTGCAGAAGCCAGCAAGCGTTTATAGTCCTGCAGTTTCAGTATGCTACAGGATAATCTTCTTTGGAGTTCTTTTGAACAGGTTCTTTAACGTATATTTTGCGAGTTTTAAGGCATTTTTTTTTGCATTGTAAAAGAATATTATATAAAAGGACTTGCTACACAACTACCACTTCAAGAGCACCATCTTCTTCTTGCCCTTCTCGGTTATTCCTCTCTTGACCAGCTCTAGGAGTTGCTGGTCGTCGCCGTTGTTTGCGTCCCATTCCATGGTCTCTATCTCCTCTTCGGGTGAGATAATCTTCCCTTGCTTGTACAAGTCGATGAATCCCTTGATGGTGTTGACCTTATCCGTTGGATCACGCTTGTTGTTCTCTGTGACCCAGTAGCCCTTAGAGGTCAGGCCCTTGAAGATATGTAGCGACGTTGGGATGGTGACTGGTTGCTTGGACATACCACCATAGGTGAGCATCAATGCATCTCTTTCCAGCTTTCTAGCTATCGCAGAGCTGGACTTACCACCAACAGAGTTCAGTGCCAATCTGACCCTCGCTTTGTCGCCGAGCACCTTTGGCAACTCTTTCTTGCCGAAGTCCTTGTCGTTGTTCTGAGACTCAGAGATGACCTTGGTGGCACCGAATTTCTGCTCCAGGACCTCTGCAACTTCTTCAAAGTTGTCCCTATCACGTATAACACTCAGCGTCTTGACACCTCTGGCCTTGGCTATCTGCGTGACGAACTTTGACACCCCAGAAGTACCGGCATTCTGGATCAGCCATTCATTACCATCCGCATTCCAGTCCACATAGTTGTTCACCAGCTGGTACGCTGTGCAGCCATTGACAGAGACCGTGGCCGCAGAGTACAGGTCCAGTCCGTTCACTTTAATCAGGTCAGAGGCCTTGTCAAAGACCCTGTAGTTAGACCACGTCCCTTGGTTGGCCTGTACAGGGATGACCCAATCGCCGACTTTCAACTCACCGTGGTCGCCATGCTCAGGCAGGGACACGACTTCAAATAGACCCTCGTTACCGGCAATGGCAGAGGGCTTCTCCGTAGAGTAATCCAGAGTCTTCTCGGGCAAAGAAGGGTACACACCTTGCAATTGGTTGATGTCCGATGGGTTGATTGGGAATGCCAACGTCCTTAGCACCACAGACTTGTTCAAGTCCTGCTTTGGCTTGTAATTATGAACCGACAACACACCTGTGCAATCCTCAAGGGAGTGGGAGTTGTATATTATAGACTTGAATTGACTGGGAATCGTAGAGGCCATTCTCTTGAATACTGGGGAAAACACACTAGCTGCACGTAGACCGGACATAGCAAAAACAATATTATTCTTAGTGTTTGCTGCTACAGGCGAAATGGATACACAGCAAGTAATATATATATATGTATACCTCTTAAAGAAACAGTGCAAACGAACAAGAAGCATTAGTAATGCTAAACACCACATTTCATGATTTAAGGTACGTCATTGGCCCTCGAGTACGATGGGAAGCCAAGTACACTCCCCTCAACTCCCCCCCAAAACTGGATTTCTCCACATTAGACATCGATGACTTCCAAATTAACAAACATCTCATCATTTCAGAGTCCCTCCAACCCCCAAATTGTTCCATCCCAGATGATATATGAAACTCCGTCCTAATCCGTTGCATACGATTGGAATAGATATATAGACGTTAACATGTCCATCCCAAAGCAACAGTTGACAATTGATCAATTGCCCATTAAAATATAAAAGATGATGTCTATTTCAATATTTAAAACCCTTTTATAAGCAATATATAGAAAACCTCATGCATGGGAAAAATTACCAACACGATCAAAACAGTAATATTGAACAGGATATAGAAATAAAATAACAATTAGTAAAACGAGAAAAGTGTCTATCTTAGTAATGCCCTTAACCTTGTAGAATGAAATAATATAGAAATAAAAAAAAAGTGAGTGGTATTCCCTGCAGTCTAGAAGTACTTCTCTAGGTAACTACCGCTGGCTTTGAAACTGAAGCCCTTGAAAGCGTCTGGGGATTTGTTGTGGAGTGGATGCAAGAAGTCGTCTTCTTCATATGACATGGATGTGAACTCAGAGTCGAAGTTCTCAGCTAGTTCCCAGTCAGTAATCACAGGGACAATGGGGCCAAATGTTGTATTCTGCAACTCACCACTGGAGAGTCCCTTCCAATCGACCTTACGGAAAACGAAGTGAGACTGGAATGGCGAAGTTCTCTCCTTTGATTTCTTCTTCTTCTGGCCTTTCTTCTGGCTGTTGTCCTTCTTGGGTTCACTCCAGTACTTGTCAACATCCCATCTCTTCTTGGGATCGCTCTTCAATAGCGCTCCAAGCACATCTTTCATACCATCACTCAGATAGTATGGGATCTTAGGGCCCTGCTTATCGTTCTTAATCTTGTTGGCAATCACCTTGTGGTTGGCACCAGTGTATGGAGGTTTCCCTGTTAGCATGTCGTATAGCAGACATCCCAGAGAGTACCAATCACAGTTTGCTGTGTATGGTTGCCCCAGCAATATTTCTGGTGCACAATACTCGGGAGTGCCAATTATAGAGTGTAATTCGTTGACATCCTCTCCCTCGTTCCCAGCTCCAAGGTCCTCCTGGGATGCGTTGGAAGCACTGCTTTTGCTTAGACCAAAATCTGTTAGCACAAGATGGCCGTTTTGGTTTAGAAGACAGTTCTCTGGCTTCAGGTCCCTGTACACAACACCTTTACTATGTAAGAACTTGAGGGCGCAACTGATCTCGGCTGCGTAAAAGGCTACCGTATCCTCCTCCAATGTGCCATGCTCTTTCAAGTGGAAGAACAGCTCACCGCCAGGAATGTACTGTAGCAATAAGTACAACTTCGATGTATCGTGAAAGGAGTAGAATAGTTTGACGATGTTAGGATGCTCCAATTGCGACAGAATGGTGCGCTCTGCGAATGTTCTTTCGATCCGTTTGCTTAGTTTCTCATCCTCGCTATCCACCTGTTTATCAAGTTCAGCAAGCTTGTCCATGGACTCTGTGTTGGCATCAGTAGGGGCGATCAGTATTTCAGCCTTTTTCAACTGCTTCATCGCGTATAGTTTGGAAGTTTGTTTATCCTTGACCAGGATGACTTTCCCGTACGCACCTTGCCCCAGCACTCTAATAGGCTTGAAATCCGAGATCTCCCTGGAGATACCAGTTCTAACATCACCACCAACAATCGCACCACCATCTATCCCGTCCTCGTCCTCTTCATCAAACACAGCACACTCCTTATAGGACCCATCCAGGAATTGCGTTTCCTGCGGGAATGACCCAGCACCCCCAAGGGAAACACGTCTTATGAACTCAGGCTCATACACAGAGAACTTATCCAGCACAGAAGACCTCCTCCGCCTGCCTCTCAACAGCGGCTGCGAATTGCTATTCGTCCTCGCTTTGGTCCGTGGTATAGGGGCCGCACCCACACTCAGATGACCTTGCTCATACGCCTGAGCATCATTCCGCTCCAAGGGCATGAACCCAGAGCCTTCAGAAGTAATAATAGTCCTGGGCACAGCACCATCCACAGGCTTGAGCAACTCCTCATCCAACGAGAACACCATTTTTCCTACTCACCTTATTTCTTTTATCCTTTATCCGATAACGAAATATATGCTCCAAGGTATTAAAATAAGGAATCTCTTGTAACCACTCAACACCCAGCAAGAGTATCCATCAGTACAAAGCAGCAAATATCAGATCAGGCTCATATATACCGATGACTATTCTTCAAGACCCACCATATTTGGCAGCTCATCGCTGAAATTTTTCACTTTTCCTCGCAGCTTAGAATATAAATTGTGCAGCTCATCGCATCGCAAATAGTCCTCTGAATGGAGGTATTTGGAAGGGTAGCCCTACCGTGTGTGCCCTACAAGCCAATGTCTGCGACTCAGGAAGGTGATATCAGGGATATTCTGGAGTTTGTCCGGGAGTTGAAGGGTCTATGGGATCAGCGATGCGAGGTCAAGGTGTCGGGTTTAGGCGGAGTGGGTGTATTCGCTAGGCAGGACATTAACGAGTCGGTGCCCTTATTGAAGTTGCACAAGAGCTCTATATTCTCTGCGTCAAATAGCTCCGTGGCGAATCTGCTTGTCGAAGAGCAGATCGACGGGGTGCTTGCGCTGAACATCGCGTTCATATACGAGACCACAGTGTTCAAGGCGAGGAGCCACTGGACTAAGTATCTGAAGAGCATTCGGGTTGATGAGAACATACTGCCGCCGTTCTACTGGGATGAAGAGTTGAAGCGGTTGATGAGGGACACGACAATTGACTGTTTGTATGGGGCGCTTGAGCCCCAGGACGAGCTGGTCGAAGGGTTTGAGATTGCTGTTGATCTGGCGAGGAAATGGAATGACGAGCTGGGACTGGAGGTTCCACGAGGCTACTTCGATGTGCAGGATAACTCGCCGGAGGAGATAGATCAGAAACTGAGAAGGTTCGTGGCGGTAGCGTACGCCATATCATCGAGAGGGTTCGAGATCGATGCGTTCCACGAGACCGCGCTTGTACCCATCGCAGACTTGTTCAACCACCACAGCGAGTCCCCTCATTTGCAGTTCAGGACAATATATGATGTGTGTGACCAATGCGGAGAGTTTTTTGGGTGCAGACACAATGAATCAGATGAAGAAGATGAGGAAGATGAGGAAGATGAAGAAGATGAGGAAGATGAGGATGAGGACGACGGAAAAGATAAGGTTAACGGTAAAGGATTGACCATGGAGTTGGTCAAAGAGATAGACGACGAGCAAGAAGAGGATCTAGTGGAGCCTCGAGTTAAAAATGAAGAGCTAGAAGACGATGAGTGTGTAGAGATGAGACTAATGAGTCCCGTTAAGCAAGGCGAAGAGATCTTTAACACATACGGAGAACTGTCAAACCCATTGCTACTGGTGAGGTACGGGTTCTGTGTTGAAGGTAACAGCAATGACGTGGTGCATTTAGGTACCATTCTGACCGATCACATCCGGAAGCATAAACTCAAGCATGTTACAGAATGGTTCAAAGAGACTGGCTATAAACTATTGCAGGAGTGGATGAAAGAGGATGATGATGAAGAAGAAGGAGGAGAAGAAGAAGAAGAAGAAGAAGAAGAAGAAGAAGAAGAAGAAGAAGAAGAAGAAACCAGCTGGCTGTCGGACATATTGATTACGAGCGATGGAGAGCCTTCGCAGACTCTGATTGTTCTATGTAAGTTGCTCTCGATGGACCAATTGCACTGGAAGAAGTTCATGAAATACCCCGACGAGAAGAAGTACAACCAGCTGGGCAAGACACAGGACGCCAGAACTCTATTACTGTCACTAGCACAACAGAAGTTGAAACTGCTGGACAAAAAACCACTACACAAGAACGCAACACAACAAAGCCCAGAACACAAAGCAGCATGGACACTGCTGATGCAGGAAAGACAAATACTTCAGAGATGCATAGACAACTACACATAACTACATGTAGAATAGCATTGAGTAACGAGTAGCACTAAATAGCTAATAGCATTGAGTAACGAGCACCACTTAAATACCCAACAGCAACTACCATAACGTATAGCAACGGCATATATCACATGAGAAAGTACGTACAGTGCTATATGAAAATTTTTTTTTTTCAAAAAAATTTTTCAAAAATCGATGAGCTTCAAGGCGAAAAGTATATAAAGCGGGCAGAAGTTGTTTTCAGGAAGTTTTTGAGAGTTTTTATTTTGATTTCATTTCTTGTATTCTTATAACACTGCCTGTCTAAAGTGCATATCATAGAATAAACGATGTCTCGTCCACAAGTTACCGTTCAATCTTTGACTGGTGAAGCTACCTCTTCATCTGTCCCATTGCCAGCTGTCTTTGCTGCTCCAATCCGTCCAGACTTGGTCCACAGTGTCTTTGTCTCTGTTAACAAGAACAAGAGACAAGCTTACGCTGTTTCCGAGAAGGCTGGTCACCAAACTTCTGCCGAATCCTGGGGTACTGGTCGTGCTGTTGCCCGTATTCCAAGAGTTGGTGGTGGTGGTACCCACAGATCTGGTCAAGCTGCTTTCGGTAACATGTGTCGTGGTGGTCGTATGTTCGCTCCAACTAAGACCTGGAGAAAGTGGAACGTCAAGGTTAACCAAAACGAGAAGCGTTACGCTACCGCTTCTGCCATTGCTGCTTCCGCTGTCGCTTCTTTGGTCTTGGCTAGAGGTCACAGAGTTGAAAAGATTCCAGAAATTCCATTGGTTGTTTCCAAGGACTTGGAATCCATCAAGAAGACCAAGGAGGCTGTTGCTGCTTTGAAGGCCGTCGGTGCTGGTGCTGACTTGTTGAAGGTCATCAAGTCCAAGAAGATGAGAGCCGGTAAGGGTAAGTACAGAAACAGAAGATGGACTCAAAGAAGAGGTCCATTGGTTGTCTACGCTGAAGACAACGGTATCGTCAAGGCCTTGAGAAACGTTCCAGGTGTCGAAACTGTTCCAGTTACCGCTTTGAACTTGTTGCAATTGGCTCCAGGTGCTCACTTGGGTAGATTCGTTATCTGGACTGAAGCTGCTTTCGCTAAGTTGGACCAAGTCTGGGGTTCCGAAACCGTTGCCTCCTCCAAGACTGGTTACTCTTTGCCATCCAACATTGTTGCCACCACTGACATCACCAGAATCATCAACTCCTCTGAAATTCAAGCTGCTGTCAGACCAGCTGGTCAACCATCTCAAAAGCGTACTCACGTTTTGAAGAAGAACCCATTGAAGAACAAGCAAGTCTTGTTGAGATTGAACCCATACGCTAAGGTCTTCGCTGCCGAAAAGTTGGGCTCCAAGAAGGCTGCTAAGTCTTCCACCAAGCCATCCGCTGTCTTCACTGAAACTTTGAAGCACGATTAAACCCGCAAAATATAAATTGATTAAACGTTAATCTTTTTTTTTTATTATACATTTATTACATTTTTTATTTTAGCAGGTTTTCTCCTTTGAGGTGTTTGGATTTAGTAGGTCTTGGTGTATGGTTAGCCTATTCAAATTGAAGTCGGCCTCCTAGTTATATAATATGACTAACTCTGTAATTACGTAGGGTTTATACCTTCCCCCCATTAATTCCACTTTTTTTTCTCCTCACTCAACTTTGCTATTTCATTCAACTTAGTAGGTATTAATACTGGCTAGGATTAAAACATAAGAAATCGTTTGAATTCCTTCCCTCATTACCCAGGAGTTTGTGGCATTCCAATCTCAGCCACTATTTCGCCCGTATGACAGTCCGAAATCAATATTTTAGCAATCGATAGCGCATAGCAAGAATCAAGTATTTCAATTATTATGAATGGCTATGGCAACTGTACAGATAGCTATTTTACTGAATTGCAGACCATTTTGCATTGCTTATTTCTTTCAAAACGTATAAATAGGCCTCGAGTTTCCCAGTCTTGAACTTCTTTTCGAGTTTTCCTTCTTAATGTAAATACATTTACGTGGTATTGTTAAGCGTCATTTATAATACATTTATTGGTTAAATATATTTTATCCAACAAAAATAATCACAAGACTAAGCGCTAATAATGAACTCTAAGATCGTTAGCACTCTCGTCATTTTACTTTTGATTTTATTCAGTTGCAATGCCACCTTAATCACTGATGAGGCCGCCAAATTGAGAGTGGTCTCCAGAATTGAGGGAGCCATCGCAACTTCATGGATGGACAAGGCCAAGTTGAAACTGTCTATTATTACTGGTAAGCATGCAAACTTTAGGAGTGACTTGCCCATTGAAACTGTTCAACCAAACTACTTGCAATACTTGGTCAACAGTATCAGTAATATGCATGAAGTCAATTTAGTATTGCTACTACCAGAACTCGAAGACTACAATGACTCAGATATCTGGAAAATAAGAGACTCTTTGGAGGACTTTATTAAAGGAGCCCAAAATTTGACTGAGAAGTTGGACAATGCATCTTGGATGAGGAAAAAGCTTTATGCAAGCACTGTCAGGGCCAACACAATATTTTACCTGAGACATTTGCTATTCAGGTCCAGTTTCTTGAGCTACATGACCCAAAAGGGGAACGAAGACCCTAACTTGATGCTTACTGAGCTAATACAAATCATTGAGGAATCTAAAGTCACCTTGCTTACAGCCATCAAGACTATTGCCATTTTTGAGACAAACAATTTTGAGTCACTGCTAGGTATCTTACCAACCATTAATAACAATGATAGTACAGAGCAAGCTCTGGTTGTCAATCAGTTGGGTTATGAACTGTGTCCCGAGTGTGAGAAACAAAGGCGTGAAGAAATGGAAACAGAACATTTGTGGCAAGATGCATACATCAAAACAATGGCTTTACTTTTGGGGAGAACTGCTGCTTTTGTTGTGTTTTGTACTGCAATTGGAGCATATTCCTGTACTGCAGCACTGCTGGTCTTTGGATGCAAGGCGTACATTATTTGGACACAAATTTGGATTGATTCCATTAAATTGTCACTTGGCAAATGGATTTAGTTTTGGGAGCATTGTACGGCATATAGTGATACAATGCATCTAAATAAGTAACCCTCGGGATGTTTGCTGTTTGGCGACAAGTAGTCTGTTATTCAACTATTTTTTTATAACGGAGTTTTAAATATATATAATAACTTATACAAACAAAAGACCAAAATTTTACAAAATTGTAATAAACTGAGTCTTGAATACTCTAAAGACTGTAAAGATGTATACAACTACTTGTAAGTAAGCAAATACTATAACGTATATTCGTCACTGTGATCAAATTCCTAGGCTCATCTATTTCTATGTCATCGCGAATTGAATCAGGTCCATCTATTTTCAGGCAAGAAAGTTTCAAAAGGCGATGAGATAGAGGGGGGCCTTGAACTGAGAAGATCGATCAGATAGCATGTAAAGTATTCATCTCAGTACCATTTTAGACATTCAGTCACAGAGTATATCAAAGGATATTTCATTTTATAAATATAAAATCTGTAAACAAGGTAAAAAAGTAAGAATATTTAAAATGCATGTAAGGATGCGTAGGTTTGAATATGAATAAAACTGAAAAGAAAACGTTATGGAATATTTAATAACAAATGTGGAAATGAGATGCATGTGTCTCATCCCATATATCAATGTTTGGTAACGCCAAACATGTACTTTTAGACAAGATACTTATAGTTCATGCGTTAATGCCATTTATGAGTACATCGACTTTGATAGCTTCATGGTCGATGATGCTGAATTCTCTTGATTTGATTCATCTATGGTATCAATAGTCGACTTTAGTTGGTCTCTCATTTGCGAACTTCTTGGGACATCTGCAGGGCTAGCAGCGTCCTTGTCATTAACTGGTAAGCTAGAAGTACGAGTGACTTTGCTGCTAGTCACATAAGAGACACTACCTCTAGATGAGGTATTAGGGGATTTCTTTGAATCAGCCATTACGCCCTCAATGGTAGTACTATCTTGTCTTTTATTGGTTGGTAAAGAAAGAACACGGTCTCTATACTGAGTGGTCGATCCATCACCCAACGGACTGCCTGGTTGGCTGGTTGGGGAAGTTAATCCAGATGATCCCTGTCTTTGCAATTGTGGACTGACAGAGTACTTTCTACCATCCGAAGCAATCAAGTTTCCGTCCTCATCTAGACCAACAATATTACCAATCTTAGAGTCTGAGCGTCCACTATCTTGCACAATGGTGCTATCAGATGATCCACGAGAAGAGTCACTGTTTTGCTTATTGAACTCGCCTGGCCCAGCAGTTTTACTTGCTCTTCTTGTTGCACTTTCTGCACGCTCATTTATGAACGAATTTCTGTGATATGAATGGTTGAAGTCAGCAAGGGCCTTGAAATCAGAGCTCCACTTCTTAAATTGCTTCTTGTATTCTTCATCATAATCACCCAAGGAAAGTCTTAAGTGCCATGTTGTTCTTTCACCAATTTCACGTAATGGCTCGCTTAGAGATGGTTCAGCAAATAAGGTTTGTCTGTTAGCACCGCTATTTGATCTGGTCTTAGTGGATCTACTTGAGCCACCTCTTAGGAACTTTGGAACAGCTGCGGTAATCGATGGCGATCTAGACTTGTGTTCAGGAGCTGGAATTGGGGCTGGAGAAGGACTGCTTCTAGGTTTGGTGCTCTTCAATGATCTAGCAGTGAATACCATTTCGGTGTCTGTGATCTCTTCGATATCAATATCGCTCAATGAGAAACTCTTTTCAGGAATCAAGTTGACCAAACTAATAGCCATGTGACAGAAGTTGTTACTGGCATCAGTTGAACCTTTCATCTCCTTAGAGAAATCGCTATCTTTGAATTCATGCAGATAATGGGAAGTTAAAATGAAGTAGCCTTTGCTATACTTCTTAACATCTTTGCCTGAACCATAGTACATGTAACCCTTCCTGATGCACTTAGACTGAGGTGCCTTCATGTTCTGGTATACAATGTCAGATAGTTCTCTTGGAACCGGCTTTGGTTGGGTGGAGGTCCAATTCAACATACAGTTGGTATGATGAGTAATGAATTGATCCCATTCATAATTAGCTGGCTTGGATAGCATACCCTGTTGTAATTCTTGGCATAGGTTCTTTAAAATCAAACGTGCTTCAGAATCAATCAAAGCGGTATAGTTTTCAAGTGCACTTTGAATTTTTGTGTAGACAATTCTTTCCAGGTCAAGACCGGAGCTCTGCAAGTTAACGAATGCTTCCATTAGATATTTTTCTTCGGCTAACTGTTTCTTCAATTGTGTTTCCAATTGAATTTTTACCAAGTATGGGTCACACTTTGGTTGAATAGTGGTAGTAGCATCAGACTTTTCATTGGCTAGCTTCTTTACAACCGAGTTATACTTTTGAATTAATCTAGAGGTTTGGTTCATTTGACCAATCAAATTAGTTCTGAAATCACCGTCCAAACTCTTGATTTCCCTTATCTTATTGTTTAACTCTTTGACCAGACCTTCTAGTTTTGGAATGACGTTTTCCATTATTTCTCTGGAGACTTTCAATTGTTGTCCTGCAATAGAACCATGATACTTCTTCAATAAAACTTGAATATCCTGTATTGAGCCTGAACCGAACTTCAAAAAGCCTGATGGTGCCATAGTATCATTGTCAGAAGAAACAGGTACTTCGTCTTCTAGCTCTGTATCAAAGTCCAATTCTTCTGTTGTTTCTTCTGTGGTGGTGGCAGCGGCTAGTGCTGCCTCAGCTTCCAATCTTTTCTTTTCAGCTGGAGTAATTGGTTGTGTTCTCTTTGTTGGCAAGTTTTTCTGATATGGGTCCACAAGCTGGTTGTGATCGTCCAAATCTGTCAAGAATGGGAAAGTCACCTTCTTCTTTAGCTTTACATGTAATCTGGCGATATGCTCTTCGACGTAAGCGGCTTCGCGAAGGTAAGAAATGAGGTACTTCAAAATTTTGTTCCATTTTTTGAACCTGTCTGCCAGCAGCACAGTTGGGTATTCCTTAACGTACTGGGAGTGGTGGTAACCATTTAAGTATTGCTCCTTTGCACTGCTGCTCACGGGATTAGCAGAGTCAGTGACAGCTTCTGGCACTGGGACTGGTAAGTAGTAAGGAGAGTTAACCTCTGTGCGTGACACCACTGGTCCGCTCTGCGAGTTTGATTGGGCTCTGTATACACTTTCCGAGTTCAAGTACTTTGGGTTGAATCCATCAAAGCTTGAGTCGTTAGCAGTGGTAGCTGATGTGGTCTTTGAGATAGTGTTTGAAATTGTCTTCATTGGCTTCAAAGAGTCCTCTTTAACCTTCGTGGTGGGACTGACCACTTTAGTCAATTTTGATCCTATTGATGTCGTGTGCTTTAGCAAGTCGTCAGCAAGACTGACTTGCCTTGTGTTAAAATATTCAGTTTGTGTTTCAGTCATAGTATTTGAATATGAACTGTTTTGGTTTTATTATTATTATAAGAGGATAAAGAATAATGATTAAAGAGAGAGAGAAATGATTTTCAATTATCAATTCGTTCCTTATTTATACAAAAAAAAATATTGTGGGGAATCTTATGATTTTGTTTTTAAATTTACACTTCTTTGCAGACAGCGCAGTTTGCTCGAGGCTCGGCGATATTCAGCGAGCGTCATAAAGACAAAAGTTACGTATGTGGCTCCTAAGGCATATTAGAAAGAGTCTTTTTAATGAGGGGTTAATACTATGCGTTTAAGCAGAAAAAGGAGAATATACGTATTATCCAAGAGTATTCAGTACCACATCTCGGTAGACATTTTATTTTATTATTATTTTAGTTATTTTTCAGTCATGGACTTGCTTTGTCCTCTCCAGGTAATTTGTCCTCTTCCTCGCAACTCGAATAGTCGGGAATAACACTATAAACCAAGGTTAAACAACGCAACGATAGGGATGTAAAGTTTTACAAGAAATCCCGTTCCGTAAGTCTTTTTGGTGGCACATTCGCAATTTGACTGTACTCATTTATCACACTCTCTAACTTCTACGCTTCAACTTCAAGTTCAAATTCCAATTCAACTTCAAACAATCCAAGAGTGCGGGGGCGGGGGTTGAGATAATTATTTTTATCAATTAATACAGCCAGATTTGAGAGCTTCTAGAAGGGCAAACCTTTATCCCCCCTCGCCCCCAATTTTTTCAATTTTTTGGCGAGATTTCCACTACAACACCTATCGCTGGATCTTGCGCGACCGCCGTTTCAGTTAGACTGATGAAGTAATGTCGTAATTAATCCCTACGCTCTTTTGTTTGATCTCCTGCGCTTATTTCTGGGTTAGCCCTATTTCACAAACACGGCTGTGCGCGTTTATTGCTCATATTCCTGGGGATGCCCTCCAAATTGGTTCGCCCTGTCCTTCTCTCATTGTGTGTGTGTGTGTGTGTATATAGGTCCTGATAACTGATAAGGGGAGGCTGGGATTTGTGCGCTTTTTTCCTGTCACCTAGCATTCGGTGTTATAATGGCAATACTCCCCGGGGCACTACGGTGCCCCCTGTGTAGAAGAATTGTTTACCCCAGATTTTTTTAATTTTTTTTTATTATTTTATCGTTGTAATCGCCTTTATTGGGATATGGTGTTCGGTGCGCTTGTTCTCTGGGTGCCCTGTCGTATTCCCGCTGTGTTAATCCCTATTATCTTGTGTGTGTCTCTCTCTCTTTCTGTGGAAAGGGAGCAGAGACTGGAAGTAGCGTCCTCTACTATGGGGGAATAGATCTCTGCCAGTCTCGCTGATATTGGGGAAGGGGAATGGTACCTTAGAATGGAGCGTGGATCGGGTATAGTCCTGCTATAGAGAGCCGATCTCTTTTAAGTAATTTCAAGCCTGTTGTACGCTGGTTCCTTAGTTGCAGTCCTAATCGTTGCACTTTCCTCTTCCATTTTTTTGAGTGCGATCTGAGGAAGCACGATATCTGACAGCAAACCAGCGTAGCACAAGTTAATAAGTGTCCATCCGAAATGTCGGGAAACCATGGATCACTCAGATAACTGCACACAAAGTTGGAGAAGGATTGGACAGGAACGTGTACGTTATCATCCTCCCGTACATCGTTTTGTTAGAGGAAAAGGGGAGATAGGGTCCAAATCTTGTTTTCTTTTTTCTTCCATGAAAATATAATAGGCTATAAATGAAAATAATGATTTACGGTGTCTCATTAAATAATATACACTTTTCTGCACTGCCGTTTCTCTGTCTCCAGCCCTGACATAATCGACCCTTTTTTCAGCTCTTGTGGCCATCCCCCCCCCCGCAATCTTGCACTGTGAATTACATTCTTACATCTTTCTTCGCCTCCGTACGCTACTCTCTACGCCTACCCCAGATTGTTTTATTTTCCTCTCGGGAATAGCGAGGGGTACAGCCGTGCATTGTAAGGGTATGCACCCCTTTCTGAGAGATTGATTGAAATACCTCTTACCCAAGTTACGGTAAATTCCTTGCAGAGAGAGAGGCGTTCCGTCTAAAATGTTTTTGCTGCCCTTTTGACACCTTTTTTTTCGCACTGTTACGCTCATTTCTAACGCTGGCACATATAGTTTGGGCATCGAGGATGCGGGAATAGCACAGTTGGACCCGATAATCCCTAGTTCTCGGGTTTATTAACATTTGCCCAGCGTGTAAGCCATTCAAGTCATTTTTTTTTTAAATAAAGTTGTCTTTTCACCTTACGAAGCTGGGACTTGCTGGGACTTGCTGGGACAAAAGATCTATCATTTGTAACTGTTCAAGGACAAAATGCTTGACCCTAGTCTATCATAATGTTCTTTTTATTGGTGACACAAGTTGTAGATTAAAATTAAAAGATAAACAAAAAAAATTGAACATAATACACACAATAAACTATACTTTATTCTATTTGGCACTGCTCGAGATTCGAAATGTCCTGTCTTAAAGTTTATGCCTCGATTGTTTTTTTTTTAAACAACACAATAGGCAAATGAATACCCCTCTTTTTTTTTGCTCCCTCATGCCACCTATAATCACATGGTGAGGACTTAAAACAAGATAAATAGTACAAATGTGCGGGGTACATTCAATCCTTCTTTCTCTTTGTTATAACATTGAATGCCACGGATAGCATTGTTCCGAACCAGATCGCATTGAGGACATCGAGCACGAGATTACCACCGACAATGATACTCGAGTCCAGCCACAGGAATCTTGGATCCGTGTGCACTGTGTAGAAGTCCCAGGTCAGCTTGCCAATCTGGTACCAGCCCCAGGCGATTCTGGCACTGAAGAAGAAGATCAGCAACAGCAAGTTGTTTATCAGGAGGGCAATTGAACACACACGGTTTTCCGTTGGCAGGTATTTCAGCCCGAACCATCTCAGGTTCAAAAATGGGTTGGATAACTCGAACATGAGGAACACAGGCGCGTAGTATTGGATATAAGGCTTCAATCCTATGGTAAACACCACAGTGGAGATTATACCATGGAGCACAAAAGGTAAAGTCGAGTGCAACACCGAAATGTAAACATCCCACACGAAATAGCCGATGGCATACACAGTGATGATCTCGGTGTCCCTCGAACGTCCGAATATCCTGGCGTTGACCGTGTCGTAATTTGAGGTCTTGTCTCCGTCACACAAGAATATCAATGATAGATACACCACTACCAAAGTCTGTAAAAAGGAAACAAAATGAATGGCAGCCTCGATGTTCAATTTCTTGGCTTTCTTCTCATCGTTTGGAACCTTTGAGTGGCTGAGTCTCCACTTGGTTAAAGGAGGAAACAACAGCCACCGTGTAACCAAAAACCACATCTGGTAACCCAATGCCACATAGATTATGGAATGTAAATTTGATAGAATCGCTTCAGACTTAACGATATTATAATCCCTCAAAAATGGGATGACCTTCGCATCAAAAATTGTCGGACTTGGAATGTCCAAATAACCAACTAGGAAATCCTTTAAGTCCATTATTAGTCTTGCTTCTTTTTTTTTGATGAAAGAATGGCTTAAGAACTGTCACCAAACTGAATTGTATCTTCGGTGAATCAAACAAAAAGCTTTATAAGTCCGCAACAATGGGTTTCAACAATGACGTTTTACCTTCGGGCTTATATATTGTGATGCAAGTACTTTTGGTCAATGCTGATACTGCGAACAAAGCGAAAATACGTGGTAGACTTTGAGGCTATTCTGGAGTGAATTATGACGTAAACAACTAAACTAAAAGCTATAGCTCCCCACTTTCCGTCTTAAAAGAAAAATTCATTCAACTTCTGCAATTTATCACAATTTATAAGAATTACAAATTCTCCAAACGTATTAACGCGCTACCCTACACCTCACAACTCTATACTGGATTGTTTTTATATGTGGAAGCATCATTTCGGTTCCTGGTATTTCCTAATTGGTGGATTGTTTTTTTGTCATTTGTTCCACCCCCCATCACTTACGCATAGTCCGTAACTATACGTCATTTTCTGTGCCAATTGAAGCAGTACGTACTCTCGAGAACGGAATAGTAGAAGATGCAACACCAAGTTTTTTTTCTCTACTTCCCATAGACAAGAAACCCACGCCCATAGTGCACTTGATACAGTGGGAGTGGGAGTGGGAGAAACCTCCACCAAACATTCAGCATCAAGAGCAAAAATTGCAGCAATCAAATACACACTTGGACTAGAGGTACAGCACTACAAAGGAACAGTAAGTGCATCCCACTATCCCTCTCCTCGTAGGTGCTCCAGCTATTGAAGGAAGTTGCGCTATTTTAAGTCTGCTCTGCTTCTGTTCTCACTAATAGTTCTCATTCAATCCCCCCCACTCCCACTAAGCTCAGATAGTGTTTGCTTGCCATTGTTCTGTAGCCGAAAGTTGTGAAGAAGAACACTCATAATCTGAACACACAGAAACAACCGTAGCCACAAAACTTGACAAAGAAACAAGAGGTTAAGTATGACGTCAAACACGATCTAGTGTCACACTCACATTCACCCAGACAGAGAGAGACAATATAGCCATTAGTCCGGGTAACCCCCAAAAGGATAGAAATCTTGAAATTCTTTTCCCCCCAGGCTAGACTCCGGGTAACATCCTTGTATCCCAATTGGTGCAGATGGAAAATTTTCAGAAAATTTCTGAAAAAAAAAAAAAGTTGCGATGCCCATCGGCTTCCATAGTGAAAAAAACCCAGTTAAAACAGCTTTTTGTATGGGAATATAAGTGATTTCAAGCTCATCGCAAGGTATATTCTGCTTTGAGTATTCTTTTTTGTTGAAGGACACGATAAGAATTTGTTGCAACCAATTTAGAAATTGTTATTTTATTGTTGTTGATCCAGCGGAGTAAAAGTATCGAAATATCGCAGGATGTCCAGAGTTATTGTGAAAGGTCTGCCTATATATCTGACTGAGCCAGAGCTACAGAAACATTTCAATAAGAGGTTGATTACCACGCATGCGACGAGTAATGTCGATGGTCTGATCACTGATTTACGTATTTTGAAGAACAGGGAAGGTAAGAGTAGAAGATTTGCGTTTATTGGTTACAAGAATGAGCAAGATGCCCTTGATGCGGTGAACTACTTTGACGGTTCTTTTATCTACACTTCGAAGATTGAGGTTGATATGGCCAAGAGTTTTGCTGATCCAAGGGTTCCGAAGTCAATGAAGGAGAAGAAGAGAGAAGCCTTGAAGAGGCTGCGGGAGAAAGAAGAGAAGCTTCTTGAAGAAAAGAACAAGAAACTAAAGGTGCAGGACACAAAGAGCAAGATAAATATTGATGCAGAGATCGAAAAGGATAAGCAACTGAAAGAATTCATAGAAACCATGAAGCCAAGTGCACAAACTAGCTCCTGGGATAAGATTACAGAGACAGCTGAACCAGAAAGTGGTCTGGCTGAAGAACAAGAACTGGATGATGAAGAATCTTCTAACGTTAATCCACTACTGAAGCATGCATTATCTATGAAGAAGGGAGATGAGAATGACAGCGATGATGAATATATGAGTTTTAACAACGCTGACTCTAAGGCCGGTTCAGACGAGAGTAACGAAGAAGAGAAAATGATTAGTTTATCTGAATTACCAGTGCAAAATGAAGAATCCTCTGCTGAACCAAAGGAGGATGATGGTCTTGCCAAAAATGAAGAAATATCAGATATGGATTGGATAAAACAGCGCAGAGTGCGTATAAGAGAAAATGGTGAAAAGGTAGGAGAAGAGTCTGCAACAAATGTTCAAGATAAAGAATCTGAAGAAAACTCTCAAGCCACACCAGCAGAGGAACTTCAAGAAGAAATTCCAGATGAAGAACAGGCTATCGCCAAAATCCAGAAAACAGGCCGTCTTTTCCTGCGTAACATTCTATACTCTTCTACAGAAGACGACTTCAAAAAATTGTTTAGTCCATATGGTGAGCTCAAAGAAGTGCATGTAGCAGTAGATACTAGAACTGGTAATTCAAAGGGGTTTGCGTATGTTTTATTTGCAAAGCCTGAAGAAGCTGTCCAAGCTTATATCGAGTTGGATAAACAAATTTTCCAAGGTAGACTTCTACATATATTAGCCGCAGACGAGATGAAAGATCATCGTCTTGATGAGTTCGATCTGAAAAACATGCCTTTGAAGAAGCAACGTGAACTGAAAAAAAAGGCAGCTGCTTCCAAAGCCACATTTTCATGGAACTCCTTGTATATGAACCAAGATGCAGTATTAGGTAGTGTTGCAGCTAAGCTTGGTGTTCAAAAAGCTGACTTGATTGACCCAGAAAACTCAAATTCTGCTGTAAAACAAGCTTTAGCTGAAGCCCATGTTATTGGTGATGTTAGGAAATACTTTGAAACAAAAGGTGTTGATCTAACTAAGTTTTCAAATCTGAAATCACCTTCTCAACGTGATGATCGTGTTATTCTGGTCAAGAATTTCCCGTTCGGTACCACTAGAGAAGAACTGGGAGAATTATTTGTTCCCTTTGGTAAACTAGAAAGATTGCTAATGCCACCAGCTGGGACTATTGCCATCGTTCAGTTTAGAGATATAGCCTCTGGTCGCTCTGCATTTTCGAAACTTGCTTTCAAAAGGTTTAAAGGTACAGTAATATATTTAGAAAAAGGTCCTAAGGACTGCTTTACTAAGGCAGCTTCCAACGAGGATGCAATGGAACATGACGAAGAAAAAAGTGCAAAGGAGGCCGGTCCATCATCTGCTGATTTGTTAGAGTCGGTATCCTCCAAAAAGACCGAAGATAAGGAAGATGAAGATGAACAGGTTGTTGATGGCCCTACAGTTTCTATATTTATCAAGAATTTGAACTTTAAAACTACTTCTCAACAGCTTACTGATCGCTTCAAGGTCTTCAGCGGTTTTGTTGTTGCTCAGGTTAAGACAAAACCAGATCCTAAACAGAAGAACAAGGTTTTGTCAATGGGTTTTGGGTTTGTTGAATTTAGAACCAAGGAACAAGCTACAGCTGTGATCTCTGCTATGGATGGCACAGTTATTGATGGTCACAAAATTCAATTAAAATTATCTCATAGACAAGGTAATGCAGGGTCGCAAGAGAAAAAGAAAGCAAAGAATGGTAAGATTATTGTAAAGAACTTGCCATTTGAGGCAACTAGAAAGGATGTCTTTGAACTATTTAATTCATTTGGTCAACTAAAGTCTGTTAGAGTTCCAAAGAAGTTCGACAAGTCGGCAAGAGGTTTTGCGTTTGTGGAGTTTGTTTTACCAAAGGAAGCGGAAAATGCCATGGATCAACTGCAAGGTGTCCATTTATTGGGTCGTAGACTAGTGATGCAACCAGCCGAACAAGAAGCGGCTAATGCTGAAGAAGAGCTGGAGAGAATGACTAAAAAGGTTAGAAAACAGGCAGCTGTTAGTGAGATTGCTGCTATGACTAGAAATGCTGGTAAAAGAAAGCTAGACATGGAAGATGAGGAAGAAGAATTCTGAGGGATGTCTTGACTAAACAAACGTATTAATCAAGCATCACATATTTTAATAAATATTCTGTAAAGCCCAACCTATTAATCGATGTTTATATAGTATTGTTTAAATGTTTAATTTCACTTTTGATAGAAATGCAAGATATTAAGATATTAATAACCCAAAAATAAATTTATATTGAGATAATTTTCATTGATAACTATGTTGGCAATTAGTTACTTCAATAAAACGTTGAAAATGGATTTGCGTTTTCATGCCCTTTGTATAGAACCCCACTAGATCCAGTGTTCCCATTCTTATGCCTGAAAGTGAAGCCAATCAATTTTGAATCCACCTCAGAATCATCGACCATGGCAGCTAGTTTATCCTGTCTCTTAAAGACATCGGCATATTTAGCCATGTCAGCTTCATTTGTGAAGTCATCAAAGTAGCCTGCATCAGTTTCGTTATCCAATTGTGGGGTGAAAGGTGGTGACAATTGTCTTAAAGTATCAAAATTTATCTCATGGAAATAATTCATTCTTTTGACATGTTCAAAGGATCTTAGCCTGTTGATTGGATCAGCAATCAGTCTGGTTATCAGTTCCCACGCACGATCTGATATAGCTGATCTACCATCATTTAAGAATGGTCTTCTAAGAGTACGCTTCCAATGTCTTAAATTTTCATATGTCTCATTGGTAGAAGATCCACTGAATGGCGTGTAACCTATTAATGCTTCAAATAGCATACAGCCTAGGGACCAGTAATCGACCGTATAGTCATACTTTTTGCCTTCCAATACTTCCAGAGCCATATAATCAGGAGACCCTACCATGGAGTTGGCATAGTTTATATCATTTTGCCTCAAATTTTGGTAAATTTTTCTTCGATCTTCAATCGACTTTTCAGTGAATGCCGGAAATTCAAGATTCTTAACCTCTTCTAACCTTATCTTCATACTTTCAATTCTTTCATTGGAGACTGTACCTGCAGCAAGACCAAAATCGGTTAGTTTTATGTGACCTTCTGCGTCGATTAAAAAATTCTCTGGCTTCAAATCTCTATGTGTATAACCTAACTCATGAAGTGCATTCACAGCACAAAACATTTCACTTATGTAAAATCTGGCATGTGGACTACGTAATGTTCTTGTGTTGATCAACAACGTTCTGAAATCACCACCAGGCACAAACTCCATCGCCAGGTATAAACTCTCTGGATCCTGGAAAGCGTAAAGTAGTTTCACCAACCACTCTGACCTTGTTGTAGTCAATATATCCCTCTCGGTCAAGATGTGGTTAGTCTCATTCAGTTTCACCAGTAGTTTTTTATTTAATATCTTCAAAGCACAAACTTCCTTCGTGTCCCTTTTCCTAGCCAGGTAAACCTGACCATAGCCACCTTGTCCGACTTGTGTTATCATCTCAAAATCTTTGTTCTTGGGCTTTAACCTCCTCTTCCGCAACACTTCATGCTCCTTTTGCAAATAGTTATTCCATTCCTCATTCAATTGCTCGTCAGGTATCGTATGGTTTTGCTTGTACTCCTGAATATTCGATATCATTTGCTTCGTTCTCTGTCTTCTGCTGATAACATAGTCAAACATGTCACAGTAGTAGTCTAGAAAGTACATCTGGCACACACTAACTAGCCTCTGCGTCTTGTTGGAAGTAGCTTTCCTATGGAAATCACGTGGCAACTTCTTTGGTGAATTTATGATCCGCTCACGGGGCTTCTCTTTCTTGAATATACTCTTAGTCGGCGAAGTGCTGTAAGGTGAGGCACCACTCCGGTTCTCCTTGTACTGCGTAGGGGTCGATGGCGCGTACTTCTTGAACGGAGTATTGCCAGTAGCCGGCGACAACGTCCCGTTCAGCCCCAATTGGCTGATATTACCCGTGATATCCTCCACACCGTCCTCCTTCTCGCGTCTAAACATCTTTACCTCTTCCGCTGCCTAGTAAACTGTCCTTCCAGGCCCTACAAACCGCTAGAGTTGTTGGTATTGTTGATTCTGTTGTTCTTAAAAGCTTTATTTATAGGAAATGTTGATCCAGTCCGTTTTCTATGACGGTTCAGAAGTGAAAAAAGTGAAAAAAAATTGGTTGAAAAAAAAAATTTGCGATGAGCTCATCTCTAAAATAGTGGTTTTAAAGGCCTGGTATTGCTGTTTTTGTTGGTGAAATAGCTCCAGAACGAATAGCGAGGATATTTCTGCGATGTCTAATATAGTTGGTATTGAGTATAACCGTGTGACGAACACTGCGTCTACCGATTTCCCTGGGTACTCTTCTCAAGGTGCCAATGCTTGGGATGTGGAGAGGTTTAGAGAGACGTTTGATATCCAGGTCTCTAGCCATGAGGAGAGGGAGTTGAACTTCGATATGATTGGTATTGACACGTCTTTGGCCAATGCGTTCCGTCGTATCATGATTGCTGAGGTTCCAGCTGTGGCCCCAGAGTACGTTTACATTCAGAACAACACCTCTGTGATACAGGATGAAGTGTTGGCTCACAGAATTGGTCTTGTGCCATTGAAGGTGGACCCTGAGAAGCTGGAGAGATTGGACACTTCTGACCCAGACAACTTAGAATTCCATGACAAGAACACCATTGTTATGACCTTGAATGTCAAGTGTACCAGAAACCCAGATGCACCAAAGGACTGCACTGATCCAACGATCCTGTACAACAATGCGCATGTCTACGCCCGTGACTTGAAATTTGAGCCTCACAGTAGCCAAGTGGAAACCTTCGCCGATTGTCCAGTGGTCCCATGTGATCCAGATATCTTATTGGCTAAACTAAGACCTGGTCAAGAAATCAGTTTGAGCACACATTGTATACTGGGTGAAGGTAAGGACCACGCCAAATTCTCCCCAGTTGCCACTGCTTCTTATAGATTGCTACCTCACATCGAAATTCTAGAGCCCATTACTGGCGATTCCGCCAAGAGATTCCAAGCCTGCTTCCCTAAAGGTGTGATTGGCATCAACGAGAATGGTGAAGCATACGTGCTGGACCCAAGAAAGGATACAGTTTCCAGAGAAGTGCTAAGACATGAAGAATTTGAAGGTAAAGTAAAACTAGGTAGAGTCAGAGACCATTTTGTCTTTAACGTTGAGAGCACAGGTGCCATGCAACCAGAAGATATAGTGCTGAAGTCCATTGATATCCTGAAGAAGAAGGCCGAGTATTTGAAGAAATGTCAAATTACCCAATAAGTAAATTGGCACTTCCAATCTTCGAGGTATATACCTCAGCCCAATGGATAATTTCCGGAATATGACTAGAACCAAGATTGAAGATAAGAAGAGGCTTGGTTAGAGATAAAGAAAAAAAATAATTTATAGCAGAGTTTCTATACTGATTATTAGCATGTCAATAAGACTAAACTGTCTTATTAATGTATATTAGATTTTAAAATCATTAAAATATGAAGCCATAGTAAATAATGGGGGGTGTATGTACAAACTTAAGAATGGATGAATGTATTATATAGCTATCTCCTTATAAGGCCATAAGATGGCTTCTTAGCTTTTCAAGGTCTAGTTTATTCTGTTTTATGTTATTTATACAGTTTGTGTTTCGGTAATAGGGAGTTTTTCATTAAGCATAACATCGATACCCTCATGCAAGTTTATTGTAGTGAGGAGAACATTTCCATCGTAACCATCATTATTTATAAAATATTCATCGTTTTCGTCATCATCAGCATAGCCTAGTTCTGCAAAATTTATGCAAGTTACACAAAAGAGCAACAATTGTGCAATAAGGATAAGGGCTTCGCACAAGATAACACCCAAATTTCCAGATAAGTTAGAACACGGCAGTGTTTCACCGATTGCTTGAAAAGTTATTCCACCTTTCCTCTCACCTTCTAGCATGTATTTCCCATACTTGAAAGGTGATGGCATATTCTGATGGCCGTTCTGTTTGTCAATATAGATGCCATCCTGTGGTATGTAGAAGTCGGTTGGGAATAATATGGCAAATACGACATACAGAATATTTATAGTAAGCACGCAATTGAACAGGATAGCCCGTATTTTGCGTTTCAGCACCTCTAGAGCGAAATCGCCAGTGTCTGTCTGTGTACTATCGCTATTGTTACTGCCACTAGCACCAGCTGTGGTAAATCCTCCTGGGATGGACCCTTGTAGTGAAGTCGGCAGGCCATTTCTGGCCAACAGCCATTGCGAATACGATTTATCTGGGAATGGCGATATGAGCAACGCTTGTACCACACACCTAAACAGTAAGCTTAACACGTTTGTACCATATTTCAAGTACTTAAATATAATTATCAGGTATCCCAAAAACCCGAGCTTCATAACCATATTCCTCGAAAAATTTCTCCTTCGAAGATCAAATATCTTCTTATTCCTGTCAACTCTATCAGACATCTGTACCTTTATCAATACTCCAAGTCCCCTCTGCCTCTGTGATGCATATATTCCATTCGCTGTAGCACTTACAACTACTTCTTGCTGAAGTCTGGGTGGGGGCGTCTCCTTCCAAAAAAAGATAATGTAGACCCAGCACACTAGCTATACTGTCTTGTCACCATATAATACACATACAGCGAGACAAGGCGTCTAATATACTAGCTAGTTTATGATAGTTGGCAATGAACAGCTGCAGCACGACCAGCCACAGTGGCTATTATCATTAACAGTTCTGAACGAGTTGAGTGAAAGTGGCGTACAACACGCATTTTTGCAGTAAATTTCTAAGAAAAAAAAAGAGAGAAAGAAATTGCCACCTGCCAGAATTGAACTAGCGACCTTTGCATTACAAGTGCAACGCTCTACCACTAAGCTAAGGAGGCAACTCTATATGTTGAATACTGAATGGCGGACTCGCACTATCCCTGAGCTAAACCTAACACAATTGGTATTCCCAGGAAGATAGGATAATACGCTGAACTGTAGCTAGCAAATCGAGTTATAGGTGGTCATAACGAGGTTAATAGCCGGCTGGTATAAGGGATATGCGGAGTAGTGCGTGAGGGGAATGCAATAATCTAACGAGAGAACTGAGAAATATGCAGTAGTGATTAAACCCGATCCTTCGATGTCATCTCACCTCGAAGGGTTGGAGGTTTTGTCAAAAGAGAGTCCCCCTGCGACTCAAAAGTGTGTGGAGTTTACTTTGCGATGGTTCGGGAATTGCGATGGCTCCGTCTGGACCTCGAGGATAAACTATATAAAGTGCCAGGAAGTGTTGTTGAGTGTGAGGCGAGAGCAAAAGCCTAACGTGATCATACCAGCAAGATAAAGAGAATTACAAGAGATGTCGTTTGCGAAGTATAGTCTGGAGAAGATCCTAGAACTGGTGCCTGTGACGTCGACGAGGTTTGTTACTAGATACTTGCCCAGTGCGCCAGTTGGCGCCCGTGGTACATTTGGTGGTACGTTAGTGGCGCAGTCTTTGCTTGCGTCCTTGCACACAGTGCCTGTGAATTTCCATCCCACCTCGCTGCATTGCTATTTCATCAATGGTGGAGATCCCAGGTCGATGATTACATATGAAGTGAAAGATCTCAGAAACGGTAAGAACTTCATTCATAAACAAGTGAGAGCATATCAGCATGAAAAGCTCGTGTTTGCTAGTATGATCCTGTTTTCGGTCAAGAAGTCACAAGAGCATGATTCGCTACACCACCTTAAGCGTTTGAAAGAGAGCAACAAGCCAGAGATTGAGGACCTTGTTGACGCTGGTAAGTTGTTCAAGGACGAAGTTGTGGGTAATCTTGTGAAGTTTCAAAATATCGCACCTGAGAAGTTCAATAATGTGAGCATTTTAAACAAATACATTGAGTCCTTCGACGAGGGTCCTATGGAATACAAGTTCCCAAAAGATTTCTTCCACTCTACCAAGGTCACAGACCATCTAGACTACGTGGTTAAGATCCGTCACCCAGTGCTCTCACAAGATGACGGCGATGCTCAAAGTCAGCATGCTTCGAAGCACCATTTCCATGGCCATGGAAAGATACCAGATAAGGTTACACCAGCAAACGATCCACGTTACAACTATGTTGCATTTGCCTACCTGTCAGACTCCTATATCCTTCTCACCATCCCTTACTTCCATAAACTTCCACTGTATTGTCACAAATTTAGTGTCTCGTTGGACCATGTAATCCACTTCCACCAATTGCCAAGCGTAAACGAGTGGTTATACACAGAGATAACAAACCCAAGGTCAAATTTCGACAAGCACCTTGTCCAAGGTGACTATTATGACACCACAGGGGAAATAGTAGCCAGTGTATCGCAAGAAGGTTTTGTAGTCTATGATTCAGAGCCAACTTTGAGGGCCAAGTTATAAACTTGATGACTCGCTACTTTTGCAGGATACTCTAAGATAGTCTCTATGTACTTTTATACTTATAAAATAATATTCAAGACGCCAAACTGGTTCACATCATAGTTCCAACAATGACAGAGCTCATTCAAAGGTTCTCCATTATGTGTTTTCGGAGTCTCTAAGACGAACAAAATTCCCAATTTCTAGCAGTTTAAGAGAGGCAGAGCCATATAGTAGAGGCTGATAAAGGAAGCCATAAGGTCAGCAATTGTATATTAGGACACTTAGGAAGCAATCTACAGCAATCATAGATGTCTGAAACACAAGAGGTTAGTACTGGGCTACCAGCTCCATGGACTGTTAGATACAGTAAGTCTAAGAAACGTGAGTACTTCTTCGATCCCGAAACTAAGAAGTCACAGTGGGAAGAGCCCGAGGGCACTGATCATGAGCAATTTATAAGCTATCTGAAGGACCACCCATTGCGTGTACGTTGTCTGCATATCTTGATCAAGCACAAGGATTCGAGGAGACCAGCATCGCACCGCCAAGAAAAGATAACGATTACCAAAGAGGAAGCTATAAAGGAGTTGAAAGAGATCCAAGCCAGGTTAGAGGAAGATCAAGAACAGAAGAAGAAACACAGTTTTGAGGCAATTGCCAAGGAGAGATCAGATTGTTCATCTTTCAAGCGTGGTGGTGATCTGGGTTACTTCGGCAGGGGTGAAATGCAGCCTAGCTTTGAGAAGGCCGCTTTTGCACTAAAGATTGACGAAGTAAGTGATATTGTGGAGAGTGACAGTGGTGTCCATCTTATCAAGCGTGTTGGTTAAGCAATACTGAAATTCCCATTTGGCAGGAACCATGCTCTGATACCTCTTTGTTGTATTTTTACAAATATTTTGTGTCAAATAGCTCAAAATTCGATGCAAACTGGAGCAAAAAGAAGTATTGTATTAATTGCACTTAATGTGTAGTGTGGTGTTATCTAAGATTGTCAAAAGCAATGCTCTTATGTAGAAGAAACTATATAATTCATCCCAGTCTCGTAGCTATTATTGTCATTGTCAACTAAATTCGGTGAAGCTGCCAATTTGTGGGCTTAACGATCGAGCAGAGAGAAGTAAATATAACTCGAAAGAAGCAATTGTGTGCTGCATAAAGATATATTTGATTGTGTGATTGGACCTCACAGTTTCCCTTGTTGAACCGGAAGCCAATATAGCGAAAACCTTATCCTTAAACTTGGATCAGAGTTAGGATCAGACCTGTAGAGCGAACATAATAACTTTAAAAAGAGGCACTGGCCAAAAAATTTAAATTGATTGGTAGTTGTGCGTTAATAGTAAGGAAATACTAGGATTATAGAGTAGATCAGCTTTTAAAAATACAATGGCCAAACTATCTAGAACTACATCTTTGAAGAAAAGGCTCTCAAACTCTTCCTTTACAAAATTGTTCAAAGCTAAGCGTAAGAGAGAGGACGATGAGGATAGTACTACTGACAGTGCTGATCATGAAGAGACCCCTGGGAAGGAGAACAGGGAAATAGCTACTCCTTCTGCTAAGCGTCATCGTCCAATTAGTAAAGAACAACAGGAGTTCGAGAAAAAGGAGGCATTGCTGGATGCTGAGCTTCCTGAAGAGCTAAGAAAATACAGACCTAAAGGTTTTAGGTTTAACATACCTCCTAAGGATAGACCTATTCGTATATATGCGGATGGTATCTTCGATTTGTTCCATTTGGGACACATGAAACAGTTGGAACAATGTAAGAAGGCGTTCCCTAATGTTGAATTGGTGTGTGGTATTCCAAGTGATGAGGTTACTCACAAATTGAAGGGTCTTACTGTCCTAACTGACAAGCAACGTTGTGAGACACTAATGCATTGTAAATGGGTGGACGAAGTTGTTCCAAATGCACCATGGTGTGTAACACCAGAGTTCCTTGCCGAACATAAGATCGACTATGTAGCTCACGATGACATTCCATATGTTAGTAGCGATAGTGACGATATCTATAAACCAATCAAAGAGCTTGGTAAGTTTTTAACTACCCAGCGTACAGACGGTATATCTACAAGTGATATTATTACCAAGATTATTAGAGACTATGACAAGTACTTGATGAGAAATTTTGCTCGTGGTGCTACAAGACAGGAACTGAACGTGTCATGGTTGAAGAAAAATGAGCTGGAGTTTAAGAAACACATCAGTGATTTCAGATCGTACTTCAAGAAGAACCAAGGTAACTTGAATAATGCGTCAAGAGATCTGTATTTCGAAGTCAGGGAGATCCTATTGAGAAAGACGTTGGGAAAGAAGCTATACTCAAAGCTGCTGGGAGACAAGCACATTCCAAGAAGTATTGCATTGGGATCCCTTTCGGCAACCTCAGATGAAGAAGAGCAGAGTGATGATTTGCCTGAGCCAAAGAGAAAGAAGATGCTATTGATCAGAGAACCATCCCCAGCAACCGAGTTCGCTAGCAAATACACAGGTGCTAAGGTAACCAAACAAGAATCGGAGGAGGACGCTGAATCAGAAGATATAAATGATGAAGATGATGAAGAAGAAGCGGATGAAGAAGACAGCCATTGAACTTAAGAGAATAATTGATAGCAAGTTTACAATTACTCTTATTTTCAAACATCTAATCATTTATTCCGTTCTCTCTCTATTTTTTTTTTTTTGTTGTATCCCTAGCAATATAAAATCTCAATGCATGTGTTAACGTAAGGCATACTAGCTATTAGAGCTTGCATGCAAACTCGGTTGTACAATCAACCATTGCCAGTAAGTTTCTTAGATTTCCTTTTCAAGAGTCAGGCGAAAACCATGTACAGACACACATCATACATTGCACTTTTTTTATTGTATAGAAAATTAGTAACGCAAGATAAATACCATTAATAGCATTTCATAAAAATATACATACACTGTCTGAGACCGTCTAACTGACAGGAAAATACCAGCCGTGTAGCTGCAAGAGGGACATTGTCTCCCAGCGATGAGATTGATTCAAGAAGGCCCTGAACCGGCATTGTCCACTAAGTTTTTTGAAAAAAAATTGGTGAAAAAAAAGCTGTGTGACTCAGCAGAAGAGTCTGACAAATGTGAAAAATTGCAGCAGCTTGATCTTGATTGCTATATAAGAAGCTGATTACTCTTAAACTTTCCTTTTTGATACTTTTTATTCTGTAGATTATTGAGTTTAAAGGAGCCCAAACGCATTAAGATCATGTCCTCCAGACTAACTTTTGCTAGGAAGTTCTCCAGCACAAGAAATGTTGCAAAGAAACTGAATAAATACTCATATATCATCACTGAGCCTAAGGACCAAGGTGCCTCTCAGGCTATGTTGTATGCCACTGGTTTCAACAAGGATGATTTCAGCAAAGCGCAAGTTGGTGTTGGTTCTTGTTGGTGGTCTGGTAACCCATGTAACATGCATCTATTGGATTTGAACCACAGATGTTCCCAATCCATCGAGAAAGCCGGTATGAAAGGTATGCAATTTAACACAATTGGTGTCTCTGACGGTATCTCGATGGGTACTAAAGGTATGAGATATTCTTTACAAAGTAGAGAAATTATCGCAGACTCTTTCGAGACTATCATGATGGCACAACACTACGATGCCAATATTGCTATTCCATCCTGTGACAAGAATATGCCTGGTGTTATGATGGCTATGGGTAGACACAATAGACCATCTATTATGGTTTATGGTGGTACCATTATGCCAGGTCACCCAACTTGTGGCTCCAAGAACATTCCAGAGAACATTGATGTTGTCTCTGCTTTCCAATCCTACGGTCAATACATCTCGAAGCAATTCAATGAAGAAGAGAGAAGTGATGTTGTACAACACTCTTGTCCAGGTCCTGGCTCTTGTGGTGGTATGTACACCGCCAACACCATGGCCTCTGCTGCCGAAGTTTTAGGTATCACTATGCCAAACTCTTCTGCTTTCCCAGCTGTTTCTGCTGAAAAGATTGCTGAATGTGACAACATTGGTGCTGCTATCAAGAACACTATGGAACTTGGTATTACCCCACGTCAAATTTTCACCAAGGAATCCTTTGAAAACGCTATCACTTACGTCATTGCTACTGGTGGTTCCACTAACGCAGTTCTTCACTTGGTAGCTATTGCACACTCTGCTGGTGTCAAGATCACCCCAGATGATTTCCAAAGGATCAGTGACAAGACACCATTGCTAGGTGACTTCAAGCCATCTGGTAAGTATGTCATGGCCGATTTGATTAAGGTTGGTGGTACTCAAAGTGTCATCAAGTTCTTGTATGACAACGGTTTCTTATACGGTGACGCCTTAACTGTTACTGGTGAAACTTTGGCTGAGCGTGCCAAGAAAGCCAAGGGTCTAAGTGAAACTCAAGACATTATTAGACCATTGTCAAACCCAATTAAGCCAAGTGGCCATCTACAAATTCTATACGGTTCTCTTGCTCCAGGTGGTTCTGTTGGTAAGATTACTGGTAAGGAAGGTACTTACTTCAAAGGTAAGGCTCGTGTTTTCGAAGAAGAAGACGCTTTCATCTCTGCATTGGAGAATGGTGAAATCAAGAAAGGTGAAAAGACAGTTGTTATTATCAGATATGAAGGTCCAAAGGGTGGTCCAGGTATGCCAGAAATGTTGAAGCCATCTAGTGCACTAATGGGTTATGGTCTAGGTAAAGATGTTGCCTTGCTAACTGATGGTAGATTCTCTGGTGGTTCTCATGGTTTCTTGATTGGTCACATTGTTCCAGAAGCTGCCGAAGGTGGTCCAATTGGTTTGGTCAGAGATGGTGATGAAATTGTGATTGATGCAGACAACAACAAGATTGACCTCCTAATCTCTGAATCTGAGATGTCTCAACGTAAGGCCGAATGGAAACCTCCAGCCCCACGTTACAACAGGGGTACTCTATCCAAATATGCTAAGTTAGTCTCTAATGCTTCCCAAGGTTGTGTTACAGACGCTTAAGTTTCAATTGGACTGACAATCCTCAAAAAAATAGATACATTCTGCAGTCGGAAACAGGTTTTCCCGTGATTTAATTCTAAGATTGTTCAAATCTCCTATATTTATTATGAAAGGCGGATTTATTTTTTTTCTTATGTTTTATTCAGAGTCATTTACTTCGATTATTTATTTATAGTGTGAACGGAAATCACACATAATATTTTTTTTTACTTCATCACATCAGAGTTATAAACAGAGCAAATTTTTCTCTTACATGTTGACTCATTTTCTCATTGCTAAATGTTCTGAGATAGTGGTCAAATTTTATTTTATCTACTTTTATTCAAATAGAGTTAAACAGTCCATAGGAATGGATATTATTTATCATAACATTTTTTATAATTGTTCCACAGTTTATTTTTTTTAAATTGTCAATCCATGTGCTCCAATATGCTTCATGGATCAGAGCAACCTGCCTACTTATGCTGGAAAAGAATAAGGTCTATTATTCAATTATGGGATGATTTACATCAGTGTACCAATTTGCTGAAATGGAGAAGATTTCTCATAAGAAAAGCGAACTCATCTCTCAGAGCAACATTTAACTCTTCTTTCAGTTAGCTGTGTTGCTTGATAAAAATAAACAATATTTTCACTAAAACAAAAGTCCTTTAGAAGATGATGTAGAAATTGTAATGGATTATATCGTTATTATGGATCCGTACTCTTGAGTTTATGCCCTTTTGAGTAAGATTGGGATTCGTTTTTCTTATTTCTGTGCTCATTGTTGAGTCCTCCCTGCAGCATCTGTTGTTTATAGTTTGGTTAATGTTATGCATGAGGAGGGGCTTGCATTCTTAGACCCCATTGCTTATCATATTCTCTATAGCAATAAAATAGAAATTGAAAAATTTTCTATTAAATCATATGTATACATATTATATATATACATTTGATGTATTCTAACTTCACTATAATTCATTAGGTGAGTTTCTATTTATTGTTCTATTATATTAGTCCTCATTTTGTTAAAGGATTGTTAGATAAACAAAGAACTAGTGTTCATAAACAAGCTTGCTTGTATTAAACAGAAATTGAGTAATATAGCTTACCACTGGCCATGTCTAACGCTAACCGGGATAGGAGGGGGAGTGTTCGGGCTGGTCTTTCACAGGTTCATTCTACGTTGAATGACGGTATATATGATGGTGCTCTTCCTGAGTTGAACTACGCTGATAGAGAAGAACTTAATGATGAGCATTATGGTGGTGCTCCTTCAATACCGCTAGAGGATGAAGAAAGTATCAGAACGAGCAATGAAGATTATTCAGAGGAGGCGAAAGACCCTCAGGCATATGCTCCAGGTCCTGAAGGGGATGAAAAGGGTAAACCCACACAGAACAATAACCCAGAACCAACTAACACTTTAACCAAGACCAAGACTAGATTCTTTTCACCCAACTTCAAGGATCAACGTAAGAGGGTTGCTTATAGATGGCTCCTTGCTGTATTCCTGCTGATGTGTTTCTGTTTCACTATCTTAGTGCTGATGTGGGGTGTTCTTTATAGGACACCTCACTATGTTAGGCGTGCTAAGGTGCTAGCAGTGATACAGGAAGATCAGGTGTACCGTTTTAATGACACTGTACAATTTCCTTCGGTCTCTAGCCCACTTTATGATATCATTGCCGAAGTGCCTCTATCTTGGGAGATATACAACGCAACCTCTTTCCAGATTAAATATAATGTTGAAGGTATTGAAGCAATGAATCAGAAAGTCATAGATTTGGTTTATAAAGAAGAATTTTGGTTGGCATTGAATGTTCAGGGTAATGTCACTGACACTCTCGTTAGATCACTAATAAGTGCAGATTCTGATGTGCAGTTCAATTCTACATCACTTTTCGAAGTAGTCTACGAATCCGGACGTGATATCACAAACCTTCCTTCAGTATTGCTGCCAGTTTTCCAAGGTATTGAGGGTGTCTTCCAGAAAGTTTATACTTATCAGTACTTGCCCCAACTGTTAGGGAATATAACCAATGGAGATAATTTTAATCCTGCTCGGGTTGCTGCTGCAGGTAGGATGAAGTTTAACTACAACGACTATAGGCCAGTTACTGATAGAGTTACCTTGTTGTCTACACAGATTGGTGCTGTTTATTGTTTGCTGTTGACTGTTTTCCAGTTCTTGGTGTTCGGTCCTCTGCATGGTGAGATGTCGAGGATGATTAAGTTCTCAAATCTATGGATCTACCGTCTGATTGTGTTATGGTCTGTTTTGTTTTTTGTGTCAATCTTCTGGTGTACTGTTTCAGCCATGTACCAAGTTGACTTCACAAAAGCTTTTGGACGGGCAGGGTTTGTTGTGTACTGGATGAGTACTTACCTGTATATGTTGGCCGTTGGTGGTCTGAATGAGAATGTCATCATGTTAATCATCCTGATTAGTCCATCATACATTGGGTTCTGGATTTTAAGTTTTGTCATACTGAACCTGGCACCAGCGTTCTTTGCCATTGGTTACGCAAATGTCTTTTACAGATACGGTTATGCAATGCCACTGCACTGTATTGTCGGCATCAACAGAGTCATCTTCTTTGACATATCGAAACACCAGCTAGGCAGAAACTACGGTATCCTGTGTGCCTGGGTGGGCCTCAACACTATATCGATGCCCTTCGTGAGTAAGTTCGTGCTGAAGACACTGCATAAGAGAGCACGTAAAGCTGCCATGGAGAAGTCCGGCTAATTCCACCACCTTATACATGTTTGCATATTCTTTATAAAGAATTCCTTGATGTTTTTCTAGCTGCCTCGCCAAAAGCATATCACACCTCATACCTTTTTATATTATTGCATTCGTATTTTATCTAATCAAATATATTGAGATGCTCGCCATGAGCCTATACATTTGTCCTCGAGATTCAAATTGGGACATATTTTCCATATACAGTAGAATGTAGACAAAAGGGATACTCCACCTGAAGAGGTACGACAACGGTCCTTCCAGTAAGAACACACAGTACAAAATGGAAATCAAGAAGAAAAAAACACACATCAGGAAATATCACCCAGACAATCATCCGCACCCCGCACCAAAAACCACTTTCTGCACTTAGAAGAGACTGTGTGGGAAAATTAAGGAAAATTCGGAAAAACGGAAAAATAAGACTTGTGTGACGATTGTCACACGAGAGGTAAAAAGTGAAAATCAGTACTTCACTTGTACTACCCCACCTTTGCTCATTCAATACAATTGCCGTAGAAACAGTTTTTCCGGGCAATGGGAATACAAAGAGTAAACAAAGGACATAGAAGAAGAGGAAATCACTCAGACAGGTCCGTGATGCAGGCAATGGCAAGGACAATAGCCAATGAAAAAGTCAGGTTCGGTGAATAGACAGCATACAGATTAAATCACACTCAGAATAGTCAGTGCAAGTGGGGGGAGGAGGCGTCGTTGGAAGACGAATAAGACTAGAAGGGCCCTTCTAATTAAATTAATGAGGCAGAAACACTGTAGTCTTACTGCGTAACGGACAAAAAAAATTGAATGTAGGACAAATGATCCCACCACAACAACAAATAACAAACTGAAAAACTTCAAAAGTTTGATGAGTAGTATATAACTTGACAGTTATCTTTAAAATAATAGTATAAGCATAGCTTCTAAGGGCGCAGTGTCGACGATGTTTGAGAAGAAGCTGGAGAAGAAGTACAGGAAGTTCAACAGCAAGTGTTGGAAGGATCCTGCCGATGCTTTGGCTGAGACCATTGAAGGTGGTTTGAAGGCCGCTAACAAGAAGGAAGAAAAGGAGAGGCGCATGAGGAGGAAAGACCTAGAGAATATGTCTTTCACCTCTAGCAGTGACTCTTCATATAGTGTGGAGCCCAAGTCGGACACAGCCAAGAGTGGTGCCGGTGGCAGGGATAAATCGAAGTCTCCAAAACAAATGTATAGCAGTGATGACATCTCCTATAAGTCGCCATCTCCCGGTCAGGCTAAGCCTAAGAGGCGCAAAAGCACACGTACATCGCTCAGTGATGACAGTGACAGTGATAGCGACAGCGATGATGGCGATTCCAGTTCAGATAGTGATGACGATGATGACGGTGTTCCTGCTGTGATGGCAGATGACGAAGGGGATGTAATCTCCCGTGTCTCTTCTACCGCATCGCAATGGAAAAAGAAAACCTCTTTGTTCTCCAAGAGAATGAAAGATCATAGGAGAAGAATTTTGGCCAAATTCATCTCTACACATATCTTGCTAGCTATCTTTGTTATAGGTGCATTATCATTATATTGGGGTGCTATTTACAATTACAGTGGAAACCTATATAGGGTTCACTCGATAGCTGTGATTCAAGATGAGCCATATACTGCCCCCGACGGGACTGTCATACCCGCTCTTACCCGTAACGTAACCAACATTATAAACTCGATACCGGGTAACTGGCGGATCATGAATAGTACAGAATTCAAGGTGATATACAATGTAACTAACGCCCAGGAAATTGATGAGAAGGTTGCAGAATTGATATTTGATGAAAAGTTCTGGTTGGCGGTGAATGTTCGTGAAGGCGCAACAGAAGCATTTTACAAGTCCGTGACAGAAGAAGGTGCACCAGTTTTCAATTCTACAAATTACTTCCAATCGATATACGAGAGTGGTAGAGATCCAACAAATTTGAAGTCTTCTATATATCCTATTTTGGCAAAATTTGAGTCGGTGTTCCGATCACAATATTTGAAGATTTATGTTCCTGAATTCATTAAGAACATTACATCCCCAGATTTCAATGAAACTGTTAACACTGCCAACTTGTATGGTCTAGGAAATTTTGCTACTAACTCTTATGATTTACGTCCATTCACCGATCGTGTTTTGCTGGGTCCACTAAGTATGGGTCTGAACTATAACATCATGTTTTCGGTTTTTTCTATTTCTATCTTTGGTCCAGTTAATAAGGAAATGGCAAAGTATCTAAAGCCTAGATCTTTGTTCTTTTATCGTATTCTAATTTCATGGAGTATGTTTTTCTTTTTATCTCTGTTCACATGTACCGTTTCTGCTATTTTCCAAATTGACTTTACACCTGGTTTTGGTAAGGCCGGTTTCGTTATTTACTGGATGACCTCTTGGCTTGTCATGACGGCTGTCGGTATGGCTAATGAGAATATTTTGTCTATCATTTTAACATTCTGCCCGCAGTATATGTCATATTGGATGATTATTTGGACTATTTTGAACATTGCACCATCGCTGTATCCATTGGTGCTTATCAGCCGCTTTTATAGATTTGGTTATGCGATGCCAATTCACAATGGTGTTCAAATTTACAGAGTCATATTTTTAGATATTTCAAGGCATCAAATGAGTAGAAATTATGGTATTTTAGCCGCTTGGGTGGCTGTCAATACTGCGATCAACCCGTTCGTTAACAAGTTTATTTCTAAGGTCGTTAAGAAGAGAGAAGAGAGAAAGGAACTTAAGAGGAAGATTCAAGAGGAAAGGGAGCAGGAAAGACGTCGTTATGAGCATAGGCAAAGACACGCCTCCAGTAAGCATCATGAACATGACAGTTAATACTGCAGTAAACTGTTTACATTTTATTTTAAACACTTGCAACCATTATCTGTAGTTTGGCACTGGTCACCCATAATACCCCATACTAAACATGTTGCCAATAATTTTTTCCCATCTTTATGTTTGTTTGTTTGTTGGGATCCTTTAATAATATCTAATAATTTAATTGCATACAGAGTCTGTAAAGACTTCTCTAGTTAACTCCTATTGTTGTTTCTTTGTATACGAATAAGAATATTTTACTTTTTCTATTCTATTTATCATTGCAGCTTTCTTAATAATACATACGGTTACAACATAAAATCTAAATAAAATATACTATGGCAAAATAAAATGAAAAGCTATGCGGTTTTGAAAATAATTAATAATGCATAATTTACGTAACATTGTGTGGATTATTTGGCTGCAGGAGTGGCTTCAGGTTTTTTCTTCTTCTTAGTGTCGATAGTCTCTACTTTAACATCCTTCATACCCTTTTCTTCCAAAAGACTATGAATGTAAGCAACGACTTCATCAAGAACGTCACCTTGAACCACTACTTCTTCCTTCTTTTCAGCATTCTTAGATACCGAGCAACCAGTTGCAAATTTTGAGGCAAAAGTCTTTGCCAATTTTTTCATATCAATTTCAAAGACTTCCAAACCAGAGATGGCAACAATGTACTTTCTTTTCGTTCTTGCTTCTCTCTTGACGATAACTTTAGATGAAAGCTTCTTTGCTAGCTCTCTTTGTTCTTTGTTCTCTTGCTTGGTCTGTAGTTTTTGAAGATCCTTCTCTAGCTTCTCTTCTCTAGCTTCACCAATACTAGATTCCGCAAGTTTGGCACTCAGAGATGCTGCTGCTGCATCATCCTCTGAATAAAGCTTATCGTATAGATCGGCGTGGTTCTCCTTCAACCACACCTTACATCTTTTCAATTTACCTGAAAACTCACAGTAATCTATAGGATAGGTGCATACACCACAGTAGACAACTTCTTTTAGCATTCTCAATCTCTCCTTCTTGCAGTCGAACTACAATTTTTCTTCAACAAATTTAAAGTACAAGCCAACCTATATAAAACTTAAAAGCTGTCCCAATATTGGCTATAATTATGCCCATCTTCATATAATTTTGCAGCGATTTTTCAGAATTTTTCACTTTTTTTCACACCCAGCTTGTGAAGTCAAGTCGGCCTTACGATGGCCATAAGACGAATGGCTAAAGCCCATTTGTTGGGATCACGTGCAGTAGTTTTTATATGAGGATCCTCATAGGTTTGTAGTTGCTATGTCCTGTCATGGTGGTTTATATCTCTTTTATGTTCTATATTATTGTTTTCTTATTTTTTAAAAGTGGTTTCTTAATCTATCTAATACTGTTTCGGAAGGTGTTTACTCGGCCTTTTCTGTCTTTGCTATTGCTGGCTTATCGATAACAGCGCTGTCCTTGCTCCTGGACTCAGAGGGTTCTATCCTGTAAACGTAGTCGTTCTGGATAATTGTGTCCTCGATGAACTGGCCCAGGATCCATGCGTTGCTAACAAAAAAGCCCACACTTGCGCAGAATAGACCTGGGTAGAACACATTCTGGCCTTCGAACTCAAGTAAATAGCCCTGGCGCAACCACAGAGCCTGGGTGGCTACCCAGACAACCAGCATTACTATGCCTCTTCTCATGGAGATTCTTGTGTTATATAGGACAAATGGTAGGAAAATCAGGTACCAAATGAAGTATTGAGAAGTGCAGACTTTGTTGAACGTGACAAATGCAAAGGTCTCCAGGAAGAGCACATTGCATAGGAGCGGGAACGAGCTAGGCCTACGTAGCTGTGTTAGGGATATAGCCAATACAATGATCATTTGAGGCAAAAATACAAACTTGGACAACTCAGAGGTCTTTGGTAGCGCAGAGTTGAAGTACAGTAGCATGTTCCAAACGGAGAAATTGTGCCTGTGATCGGTTCTATAGATGTGATATAGGTAAGTTTGATCAATGAACTTGTCACCATATAGCATATACATGAACACAGTTAGCAAAATTAGTACTATCAAAGTCGAGAAACCGACAAGGAATAACTTGAAACTCGATTTAAAGACACTTTGAGTCTTATTGTAATGCGCGGCAGCAACGTAGATCGCAATTGGAAGCGCGTAAATAATTGGGTAAATCTTGAAGTGAATCGACAGACCAAACAGTAGACCACCTAGCAAATATTGTTCACAAAGGAAGCAGTATAGGAAAGACAATATTAGGAAACATAGTACACTCTCTGCATTACCTCTTGTGCTAATAGTGATGACCATGGGATTCAAGAGCCAGATGGCAGCCATAATAGTCATCCTATCAGTGCCATATCTATACTTAATCTTTAACTTCTTTAGCATCTGATATATCAATACGCCGGTAGCCAAATCGCATAGCACAAATATTAATTTACCGAAATGGAACCATGGGATCATATGGTTAGGCAATAGCAGCCAGCTCAGCAAGGGTGTATAGCGATATGTGTCTCTGTTATAAGGAGACTTGCGGTGTGCAACAAACCAAGCAGCATCGTTAAAGACTTGGTAATCGATGTCGGTGTACTTAACAGTGAAATGCTCATCTTGGTAGACACCAAACAGAAAGAATGCAATTCTCAGCAGCACAGCCAAGCTGAGCAATCCAATTGTCCCCAGCTTAAACATTGATATTCTATTGCAATGGGCAACTTTGTAGTTATGATTGTCAGTGTTAAGAATCGAATAGCTACTCGATAAACTCGAAGTCCATCACACTGCTTGTTCTTAAATGCTTGTTTCACAATCGTCGATGACGTTTCTCCGAAGTATATAAAGGGCCTGATCCGGAGTGTTGGGGCTGGGGGTGGCCAAATTCTTGCCATGAGATGGTCAGTGGAATTGAGGAACATTGGTAGTCTAGGATGTCACAGCCGTTGAGTTACGAGGAAGTCATAGATCATATCCTTCACAACAAGGAAGTCCCAGGCGTTGAAGACGTCCCGGATGTAGTGCTAGAAGAGCCAATTGATCAACAGAGTAGCGCACCAAGGTTAAAACCATGGCAAGTCAGTGGTCACAATACTGAATCACAAGGTTCAGGGGCTGATGTCAAGACTGACATGGAAAAGGAACTGAAGAAAGCGCAAGAGCAAGGGCTAAACATGGACATAGAATGAATAATCATTGAAGTTGACTATTAAAGTGAATACGTAATGGTAGTCATCTATAAAATTATTAAAGAGGGTTCAGAATATAAGAGTTAGCCGTTCCTGATAATACTGGGTTGGAAATAGTAGCGTATGTTATCTATAATTGCATGCAAGATTTGATGAATTCCGGCGGAAATATCGATGACTACGATGGTTTGGCACCACTAGTTCTTAGCACAAATTCGAATGCAGCCAGCGCGGCAGCATTTGCTGGGAACGATCTCAGGAAACTTGGTAGGAAACCCTTGAAGAAACCGTGGATACCTCTTTGTCTGTATATATCGCTAACTGCGGTTCTCCATGATTTAAAGCTTCCGTCATACTTGTCATTACATAGGACGACTTGTTTTACCACATCACTTGGGTATGCACTGGTCCAAAAACCAAACGAAGCACTTAAACCACCAGCCCAGAAGTTAATAGCCGGCGCACTAAGATTAGTATTCTTTTGGAACCACTGTGTTATTAGTTCATAGGACCCCCACCAGAACACAAAGTTCGACCTGAAGATCAATGTGCTGATCAAACCCTTGTACAGGCTTCTCACACCGCCAAATATCCCGTTTGTAGCCATACCTTGCTTGAACACCTTCTGTACCACATCGATGGGACCCGTGTACTTGGTTGTCTTTGCATCATATTGCACCTGCAATTTAGCCTTGGCGAGCTCTACGGGTGCAGCGATAAAACTAACTGTCCAACCAGCCATCACACCACTGATTATACACCCAGAGAGAGGAAGCTTATCGTGCTCCGGGTATACATATTTGTGTAGCAGCATTCTGTAATTGTGTAACGATCCCAGTAACGCACTATCCATCATGATCCAACCGAAGAGCGGTGGGGTGAACCCCAAATACAGCCCACGTATACCTTGGTTCTTCAATGTCTTGTAGACGCAATCCAGTGGACCTTTGAACTGTATACCAGCACCATTGCCGACTTGCGACGTCTGCAGACGCACTTTCACTGTATCGAAAGGATGTCCCACCGTGTTCTTAGCAACACCGGAGAACATCCCGGCTACAAAGCCCATCACCCGGGAATACGTCTCTTCAGAAACCATTGCTGTTGGTCTGCTGGGGACTACTACATTGAATCATGTAGAGTTTCAATGCTTTTTATATTCATAGGAGATGTTATCGCTGTGAAAGTTAGTCATCGGTTGTCCTCTGCACGATCCCTCTCGGAGCCATTTTTTTTCACTTTTCCAGCTTTGCAGAAAATACAAAGCGATGAGCTATGAATGGCAGACCTATTAGTTATGAAGAGTATTGCGGATATCCAGGCTAAACTGTGGTAAACTAGTACATTGGTGATAAGGCTGCTAAGATGGAGGCTGTCTGTGGGAAGGAATTGCGTTCGGACCTTCTGCAGTCCGTGGAGAGAGTTCGTGATGGCGACAAGCGGGAGTTGTTGGATGTAATGTTAGAGTTCATGTTTGACACAGTGTCTTTCATCCGGGAGCTGTCAAGTGATATCTTTCGGATGGAACAAGAGCTGGATGATGAGATGGCACAGCTATGCGTATTCTACAGGACTGCAATTGCGGGGGTATTTGTGCTCAGTCCCGATGAGTGTGTCACTATACGTAAGGCTCTTATAAACCCCGACCCTGCGATCCCCGAGGCTGTGCTCAAGAGAGTTGTCTCTCCTCTGTACAAGAAGGCAGCTTATTATCTGTGGTATTTCATAATGCATTGTTGCTATGCAAAGTACCCACATGAGCAGCGAATGATAAGAAACTACATGAACAACGCATATCTGGGACACAGGAATATAGTAAATTACTGGGAGAAGATGTCTATCGTCAATGATCGCGATCAGGACCCAGAACAGGAAGCCCTTGACGCTATTAAAACCAAGACACTGTTACATTGTATCAAGAATGAGTTGTTGCCATCATGGCGAAAAGTTCTGGAAGATTACAAAGCCGCATGTTTCGACGCAGTGATGCAGTCTCGGAAACTGAAGGATCTCTTTGTCACAGTAGATAAATCTGTCTCTGATAGTAACTTCGAAGACACAGAGTCGATGCACACATACCTGAACTGGATAGATAATATGCTGAAGAAGTTCATACTCGACTCCAAAACCGACCTGCACGTGACCGAGTCTGATCTGTGCTCACCGATGCCCTTGACGTTGGCCGAGTTGAAGAAATTCTCTGAAGAGAAGCATATAACTGACCAACTGGAGAAGTTACGGGTGGTGTAGTTTTGGTGTTATCTAATTTAAAAGTTGTCAATACAGAGTGGGTTAGTACTTAAATCATGGATGGTGTTAATGAGATTTTGAATGAAGTGAGGAAGCATCTGGTTCTTCCAGTAGACTTCAAGGCTCAAGAGAGGATAGAGAAGCTGGCTTATGTTATCCTTGGTATTGGTGCAGTTACATCTTTTGGAATTGGTTTTGTTACCCAATCTTTGCAGAACTTGCTCGTGTGTTTTGGAGGGTTTTTTGTTGTAACACTTATAGTAACTCTGCCACCGTACTCCTGTTACAAGAAAAACCAATTGAAATGGGTACAGCCTAAGGTCATGGAGATCAAGAAATGATTGATGTAACTATTCATACTCTAAATGATAGATTTCTCGTTTTGTTTGTTTATGTGGGAAGAAATTCACACGGTCGTTAATACAAGGAACAAATCGCAGAGTTCCAAACAGGCATGAAATTGGTGGTATCGACCAACAAATACAGTAATAAAAATTTCATTTTATGGCTTATTAAAGGAAAGGCAAATTTATCATTAGATTAATAATATCAAATATATGCTAGCATAAATACATATTTGTTCTTATAAAGGGAACTTTTTACGGATTACAGTGTCTATTGTCTTCTTCTTTTTAGATTAGAATTGGATGAAATGGTTGTCCTCCAAGAATAGCACAACTTTCTGGACTATATGGAAAATGGTCTCTTCCGTGGATGCAAGTTTGATGTCAGCGTCCTTGGCGTGGCCAATGGTGTAGACGTTGGCGGAGTTAACCTTGTTGCTTGCGGACCAAGTGGATGGAATGATCAAACCACTGCCGGCTTGAACGAAATCGGAGATCAACTCCAAAAATTCAGGTTTATCGTTGTGGTCGTAGATCTTGTAATGTCTTCCACCACCGAACTGTAAGAATGTGGACAACAGAGCGATGCTCAATTGATCACGGTCCACCTTGATGTCATCGTTGAAGACCAGAGCAAAACCTTGTTTTGGTCTTGGTGGGTTCGATTCCCTTAGGATCTTGACCACTTCAGGGTATGAGAACCACTCAGGGATTTCACCACCGTCTCTTAAACGTTTTCTCAGTTCAGTACCGGAGATGTTCAGAGTTCTGGTCTTTGAAGTGTCGATCTCGTCAATTGGGGCGTATCTGTCCTCGTCTGGCAAGTAAGTGACCATTCTGAATGGCACAACGTCGATATCCAGCTCGTTCTTGTAGGACTCGACCAACTCCTGGGCGTCGTATGGGCCGTAGAAGTCCACACCCTTGGAGTTGCTACCTGGGCCAGCGTGATCTCTGCCCACAATGAAGTGAGAAGCACCGTAGTTCTTTCTGATGATTGCGTGCCACACAGCTTCTCTGTCACCACCCATTCTCATGGCCAATGGCAACAGGGACAAGAAGGCGATACCATTTGGATATCTCTTGATGATCTCCTGGTATACACGGACTCTAGTGTGGTGGTCGATGTCACCTGGCTTGGTCAAGCCGACCACGGGGTGGATCAGCACTTTGGCGTTTGTTTCTCTAGCGGCACGCACGGTCAACTCTCTGTGTGCTCTGTGCATTGGGTTCCTGGTCTGGAAGGCAACGACACGGTCCCATTGTCTAGACTGGAACTCCAGTCTCAATTGAGCAGGTGTCTTACGTAGGCCAGGGTAGTCGTAATGCTGTGGCAGCTGGATGGCGTCCAAGGCACCACCGATGTAGTAGTCACCAGCAGTGTTGAACAAGTAGTTGATGGCGGGGTGTTCTGGGTCACCTCTGAACACTTTCTCAGCTTCTACGCTCTTGTCGGGCTTGTAGATGTCCTTCACAGTCAAGATAGCAACTGGTATGGTGCCGTCTTGCAGCAAGGCAATTCTCTGGTTGGGCTTAACAGAGTTGGCGAATTGCTCTGGCACATCCAGTGTGATTGGCATGGTCCATAGAGTACCATCGCTCAGCCTAGAGTTGTGGACCACACCGTTGTAATCCTCTTGGGACAAGAAACCAGTCAGCGGGGAGAACCCACCGTTCAGGATCAACTCGATATCACATATCTGTCTGGCGGTCAGAGTCCATTGACTCAATTGTTGAGACTCGCTCAAGAGCGAGTCTCTCTTAGAAGCATCTCTAGCAACTAGATCTTGTAGTACACCACCGTGAGGAGCAGGCATTTGTTAGGTGTTTCTTTTCTGGAGTGTTATATCCTGACTTACAGCAATTACTATTACCGAGACAAGACCAAAGAGCAAGGCTATAGGAATGAGAGCCTATTTATACAACGATGGAAACTCAAAAGGCAATCCATTTTACTGTGGCTTGCGAACGAGCTAAGCATGTTAATCAAATGGCTATCTCGAAAAGAATGGCAAGATGCACAGTTATAAGCTGTGTAATAAACTGATATAATTGAGAAGGCATGCAATTGGTGTCTTGGATTAGCTCAGTGCTGTTAGTGTTTGGACTTAGTGTATTTGAGACCTGCAGATGCTCTTGAATGATTTCCTCGATGGGCTTGGGATCCTTCGCTAGCATATCCAGGGCCTGAAGAGGACGGGGAGGGAACCATACAGTCTGTATTGCACTGGAGTGTATCGTGTAGTACGTGAAATCAAACAATGTGACTAAAATCTCTGTTTTCCCACCCCTTCTAGCCAAAGTCATGTGATATTTTCCCATTTGCTAGATCCCCCGGAGCATTAAAGGGAGGCAGGAAATTGTATGCCTTAAATAACACCACAGTTTTTTTGCTTGACGTTTTTTCTGCGTCGTTCGCGTTTTCTTGGCCCTGGCTGCACCGCTTTCTAATAGGATAAGTCTAGCCCGTGCGGTGTGTGGTAAAGGTTTTGTGTGGGGGACCGTATAGGAGTATAACCTGATTTTGACCATCAAAGTCACGTGGCATTTTTTTCCTTCGATTATTCCTTGCTGACGGGGGTTTTAAAGATCATGTGATGTGGCTATCTTTTGATCCCATCCTACGCATATCACGTGTATTATATCACTTTCTACTGTCATTTTCTTCAGGATCGACAAAGTGGCAGTCATATGACTTAGCCGTCTTGCATTACTGGGAACTTAACAGAACAATAACTGCAGTTCCCTACCTCCATACATATAAGCCGACTATAACCACGTTACATAATTTGTACTTGGTAAACCATTGTAATACTAATTGTAACTGGTATCTCCCCCCCTTCTATACTCGTTAATAAATTATCTGGCTTTTCTTTATTATATTCTGCTATATATTACAAACACCCGTAACCTGCGGCGTAGCTGACACTGCTCTCGTTTATAGAGTTGACGTTGGAGCTTTGAGAGTACGCTGGCCACTCAAAGTCCTTGTACCCAACACTCGCCAACGCACATGCTATCACAGATATCGGCTTCTCTCCGCATATAGTGTTCCCAGATATCTCCAGGTACTGCTTCCACTCGCCGTATAGATTCTCTGGCGATTTCGCATTCCGAGATAGCACATGCATGGCATACTTGTCCATGATCTCTATCGACTTCCAAATTGGTACCTGGTGGTGTGACAGCTTGCTCCGGGTGGTCAGCATCTCTACCTCTGTCTCCTCAGCTATCACATTCTCTAGCTCTTCTGTAGAGCCTACGTACCCAGTGTAGGAGAACCGGCGGCCCCAATGGCAGAAATCACTGCTTATAATGAACAGATTCTCCTCGTCTTTCATGTACTTGGCCAACGTACTGCCTACACTGGTATCTACATTTACTGAGTTGTGCGACACCATTAAAGGAACGACCTTGACCTCGCTCAGTGGGATCTGGCGCCAGAGCAGCGCCTGTGCCAGCATAGGGAACTGCATCTCCAGAGAATGCTCGTCCTCATCGGTGTCTTTATCCATGTAACGGAATAACTTGCGGCCATCGCCTGATCCACCGACCAGCGTCTCGCATACTGCAGTGTCTACATTTAAATTGCCCAGTGGTGTCTCAAGCTCCTGGAAATGGCTGACTAGCACTTCGTTCTTGAAATACACATGATGCGAAGGCCCCAGGATGAATATACGCTTGGGCTTCTTCTTCAAGTCCAGTGACGCATACGCATGAGCCATTGTCGGACCACAATACCTGTAACCTGCATGGGGTGAGATAATTATCCTAGCCTTGGAGACACACTCTCTGGAGCTGCTCTCCAGATACTGTAGCAACTGCTGAGAGAGTTCCTTGGCATGTGCGGAGTACCACGTCCCCGCATGTGTAGCGCTGCGGATACTTACCATTACTATATTAGTTCACAGTAGTACTTTATCTTTGAATGAAAGTAGGTATTGGAGATACTTCTCGATTTACCATAGCTTCAATCGCACAACCACATTATCGAGTCCCTTTTTATACTTCAATGCCACCATCTGAATGAGGAGTCAATGTTGTTAATAGCCTCACTTGTCAATCCAGAAGAGGGATTTCTAAGAATCCCTCATCGTTTGTTCCAGAAGTACAGAACCATAGAAAAATAAGGGAGAGCGTACAGATGTATGGGCAAGGATGGGTATTAAGAAACAAAGAATTTTCAGCTAAATAGAACGGAGACAATTAGAAATGGCAACTCATAAGCATGGCTCAACACAAATGACCTTGTGAACCACTTGCTAGCGTCTCTTGAATTCTCCGTCCCTCTACTTATTGATATCTGACTAATCTCTCACCTTAGGGCACCCGTTTCCTCGAAAAGAAAAAGCAATGATTAACAGCCATTCTTTATCTATCGATTGGTGAGCTTCATAGATTACGTTGGAACAATATTGTTATTTGGCATATTTTTGTTACTCCTTATGAGGACTTGTTCACTTTGGTAGCTTCACTATATCTTGATAACCTAGAGCCTAAAGTGCTATTTTGAATAAGTAGTATTGGGTTTTAAATATACATAGGATACGTTATATACTAAATGTGTGTTCCTGTGAGAAAGATGAAGATCGGAGGTTTAAGAAAACCGTTTGAGTGCTAATATAACAGATAATGAGAAATAATACGACTGGAGTCGTTTTTATAGGATTCGAGTAGAGATATGGCAACTCTTTCTTTCTATCATGAACAAAACCCAGACAGGATATGTCCTCATTATGAACCTCTTAGAAGTCTTTTTTTATATCTGAAGATTCTTACCTCTTCATCATCCTTATTATGCGAACAAAAAAAAATATACTTCAATGTGCAATAAAATTAAGTGCTAATTCGTTGTTTATGGGTAAGTTCTTTTCTTACTCGTAATCAGAGTTATCCTCATCTTCAGAGTCGGATCTGTTGTCTTGTTCTTTACTTTCTAGAAGAGCTTGCAATTCAGCGTCTTCAGTAGCGGTGACAGCCTTTGGTGGCATGGTGATGTTACAAACACCACCGTATTTGCTAATAACTTCGTTGATTTTGTCGATGGCTTTACCTAGAAGGTCGATACCAATCTGCTTGTCTAGAGCTTGAGTGGTTAGAACGTAAAGTGGTGCAGCAACCAGTTTAACCTTGATTTGCATCTGTTCTGTAGACATATCTTCTGCGGATTTTAGAGCTTCCTTGATGGCATCGATACCTTCGTAACTGAAACAGGAGACTTCGACATCAGCTCTGATTTTGACGGCTTGTGGAGTCAATCTCTTGGAAATGTAGGTCTTCAACTCATTCAAGATATCCTGAGATGGTGGCTCGATACCTTCCCATACGGTTTCGTCAATGATAGATAGTTTAAATGCTTCGTAAGCGTGGCCAAACTTTCGACTCAATGGCCATGCGATAGTCTTATACAGATCTTCCAATGGGATTTGGAACTTTTCGGCACAGTATCTCAAGATAGAGTGCACAGTCTTGGACTTTTGGTATTTCTCTTCACACTTGATGATATCCTCGGAAGACACACGACGCTTTGATAGATCGATGTAACCTTTCTCCTTGTCAACACGTAACACCACAGCAACATCGTTCTTACCAACACGGATCAACTTCTGGATGGATCTAATACGTCTACGAGACAACTCACTCAGTAGAATCATACCTTCAATGTTATCGTACTCCAATAGCTTCACATAAGCACCCATCTCAGCAATTTGCTGGACATTGACCATGACAACATCGTCAACATCTGGGTACTTGTTCTCATAGAATCTGCAGTGGTTAATAGACATTTCTAATTGCTATCCTCTCAAGGCTATTATCGTCCTGTATCTTTTCTTGATGCGCTGAGGGAGGTAAAAACAAAGACCAACTTAAAAAAAATATAGTACAAGAAGAATAAACGCCAACTTAACTACTTTTACCGGTATTGGGAAGTGTTATAATTGCAAAACTTCAATGAAGTTGGTTATTGCCCATCCGTGAATAGAATTTGCACTCTAACTGCGGAATTCCTCTAACAATCAGCTTCTAGTTTGAACAAATTTTTGAAGAAAAAATTTTGAAAAATTTTTCTGCGGTCCACTATGTCGTTAGGAGTGCCATTGGGTTTCAACGATAATACTGGTGTAGGATTGAGCAGTTCTTTTGGGAATTGTTATTGCACAAAAGTTATATAGTGTAAATGCTGTACTTATGTATATGATAAATTAGTATGTTCATGGATCAGGGGGATGTAGTAAGTTGAGTGAATATTGAAAAGAAACAAAACAGAGCTCTTCTTTTTAACACCAGATGTGCAAGAAACGGGTAAAGAAAGAGGCATTGGCCAAGTATTCTCTCTCTACACGCAACTCTTCCTCTCTGGTCTCTGCGTCTAGCACTCTTCTACCGGAATCTAAGTCCATTTCCATTAGTGGCACTAGTAATCTCCAGTCTCTCTTCCATAGCTTGTGTCCTACGTAGCACGCAATTAGGATAGGTAGAGATAGATAGCCTTCGAAAAATGATTTTGCACTTGCGGTGGAGGAACCCACTGGGAATAGCGAGGTCCAAAACGATGCTACTAGAACCAAGAATAGCACGATGACACCATACCATGCACCCCAAGTACCTGATTGTGAAAGGAATGGCATCTCGTCTAGAGATCTACCTTGAGCCTTCATGGCATCCCTGAATCTAATTAGCGACAAGTTGATGGCCATCCAGCAGAAAATAGTAGACAAACCGGATAGAGCACTCAACCAAGTGAATACTTCTTCTTGCTTGTCACTCGCAGCAATGAAGGACAGTAGACCGAAAAACAAGGTCAATAGAATAGCGTTCAATGGTCTACCACGCTTGTCAACTTTACTCAAGAATTTTGGTAAGTTGCCAATGTGAGCCATGGAAACCATACAACGAGAACAAGCGTAGACAGCACTATTGGCGACACTGACGATGGCGATCAAGATAATGGCATTCATCAAAGAAGGAAGACCCTTGATACCACCGTTCTCAATTGCGATGACTAATGGTGAAGCGGCGGCATCGACGGAACTGCTACCGTTTAGCAGTCTTGGATCGTTGTATGGGACCAAACAGCCAATTAGAGTCAAAATACCAACATAGGATACTGTGATCAACCAGAAAGTCCTCTTAGCGGCCTTTGGGATAGTCTCCTTAGGGTTTCTACTTTCAGCAGCAGAGACGGCTGTCATTTCAATACCGGAATATGAGAATGCAGCGGTAACGAAGACGGAACATAGACCCTTAAACTGAGAGCCAGCGCTGTGGCCAACAAAGGCACCAGGGTTATGCCAGTACTTACCACCAATGTATCCACCGTGTGGACCACCACCACAGGTCAATACGATACCCAGGATACCAAAACCGATGATAGCTAGGATCTTGACCATGGATAGAATGAATTCGGTCTCACCAAAGGATTTCACGTCAAGCATGTTTGCGAGGGCGATAGCAGTGTAGAAGATGGCAACCCAGGCGTCAGAGTTGATCTTGTCATTCCAATATCTAATAGTAATGGATGCAGCCACCAGTTCTAGAGGCAGTAACACTAACCATTGGGCCAAGTAGTTTAGATTGATGGCAAATGCGAACGATGGTTCTATGAATCTGGTGATGTAGACGTTGAAACCACCAACAACTGGGAATGCAGCCGCCAGTTCACCCAAAGAGTTGATAACTGTAAACAGACAAGTAGAAACAATGACCCAGCCGATGACTAGAGATGCAGGCCCACCAGTTGTAAGAGAAGCACCGGAGTTGACGAACAAACCTGTACCAATGGCACCACCAACAGCAAGTGTCAGCAAGTGACGCACACTCAGGTCTTTGTTCAAGTTAGTGTTGTTAATATCCTCGACATATGATGCAGCTTCAGGTGTCGCTTTGACATCACGAGGGTACTCCTTTGTATCTCCTTTCAGTATATCATCATTACCACTAGAGCTGACGTTCACTCGTACTGGTGAGTTGACAGAACTCAACTCAAAGTTGTCTGGGCTTGAGCTTCTGTCATTGGCACTGTCTGTTCTGTCGGGACTGTGGAAGCCATCGATAACTTCAGTCCAATACTGCTTTTTCAGCGGATTTTTAGGCATCGAGAATTAGTTCCTTTGTAGGTGTCTGAAGTTGTTGTTGTTCTGCAGCTTTCTTCGGAAGTATTCTCAAATACTCTTTATATATATATATTAATCAGTATCCAAGTCGATGTGATCAAATCGTTTTGTTCCTAGGATGCTCACACTAAATTTTTTGTCAACGTTTAACTCCTTCTCGAGAGGAAAAAGAAACAGAAAATCCGGAGAAGAGATAGTAATGGGTCATTGGCAATAGACAATACACACATATTATCTATTGTCCAGTGTCCAGTGTCCAGTGTTCAGTTCACAGTTCCCAGTTCCCTATGTCTATTGTCTAGTGTTTAGTGCATATTCTAGTATTATTGTGTGTCATAGGCCCAGTGCTCGAGGTCGATCAATTAGCTGAAAAATTCCACGCAGCATTGTACAAGTGTACTTGTACAGTACTTTCTTAGGACACGCTTTCATTTCTTTCTTTTTATCCCACTCGAAGGCTAATTCTCTTATCATAATCCTTAGAGGATACCGTAGCAATGAGAGATTTTAAAATTTTGCGGATTACTTTTTCTTTCTTTCTTTTTTTTGGAATTTGTATTTAGGGCAGAGAGATAGTAGTGTCATGTTTGAGTTTTAGTTTCCACAGAAATAGATGAAGCGGTGGCTCAATGGTAGAGCTTTCGACTCCAGTTAAACTCTGGGATTTCCTCGGAATTCATGATTGCAATCGAAGGGTTGCAGGTTCAATTCCTGTCCGTTTCATTTATATTTTTTTATTTTCTTTTTTATTGTAGAAGTACTAATCTCTCCGGGTAACTTCAGTGTATTGCTTCTTTTGGGTATGACTCCTTCACGAATTTAATGTTTTAGGCATGGATGTGCACTATACTGCCACAACAATGACTATTATAATTGTAGCTACTACTGTACATATAATAAATAAAGACACTGTTAGCGACAATATCTGAACTGATGTTGTTTCGAATACAAGTGTCTAGTTTCGATTCTCTTTTTTTTTGCTTTCAATTTTCTGGTCTGGTAGGTGATTTATTTAAATTTAAAAAACTAAATACACTCTAAATACTACCTATCGTTACTACTTCCGTGCTCAAGTCTTCGAGATCCAAGAGCACTATCTGACCTGTTTCGCTGAATGTAGGCACTGATATCATAACTACTTCGACACCGTCCAAGCTCACTTTCCTGGTACCAAAGTATGGCTGATTGCCGACTATGTACACGTGAGGCCATTTATTCAGAATAAATGGATCTCTGTCTTTGTAAGGATAACACCACAAGGTGTCTGGAGCTGTGGGTGCAATGTTCTGCCATTTCAACGTACACTCCATCAAGTCTAATATATGCTCTGTGGTCTTGGCACACTTGGCATCCGTGTCATCTGTAGAGACGTTTGTAGTGGACTCCGTGTCCGACTTTGCAGGTATGACGTACTTGCAAATATCTGTGATGTTCTGTCCCGCAGTGGTGAGTAACTCCAGGCCATTAATACTAAACACATACGGATTCGTCACCAGATTCAACAAGTTAGCATTCACTTTATCAAAATACTGGCCCAGATTTTCACGGAATAATGCTTTATGCAATGGTTGTTGCGGAAGTGTCCTATCGCTGGGGTCGTTGGCACCAGGCATAATGTCAATTGATATAGATTGTAAAGTGTTCCCCAAAAACTTGCCGAATTCATCTAGTTTGTTCACTAACGCCCCAGGGTCTTCGGAGCTGGGGTTAAAATCTATGGAATCACCGCAGATCAATAACCTACCAATCTGAGCGACAGCTTCTTCGTTACCTAGCCTACCCATCAGGTACTCTTGCAACAGTTGCAGCTTTATCACACGTTCTTGTGCTGTTGTGGAGATGTTTATACCGGAGACAAGGGCAATTTTACCCTTCGACGTAGCGGCTGGCATAGGCTCCTGTGGAAGGGCTTTCGGGTAACATAGGTCAAGCACCTGGAAAGTACCCGCATCAGCTTCCATACCCAGAACACCTATCACAGTGCCGGTAATGAACGGTGTCTCTGCAATCATATCGCCTACTAGGATCAGTCTACCACTTTCGTCTTCCAACATTATCTCGTCTGTTCCGTCGGGGTCTGTGTAACTCTCAGGGTTTATGTCGACTGTGCCGTAAGTGTCGTTCATGACCTCTTCCAGGACGTTGGGCTTATACTTCATCTCTCTGTATATGGTACCAATGCACCAGCAGGGCTCCTTGCCCTGTATATCGAGGACGTTTTTCTTCTCGACGACCTCTTTACCGTTCAATTGGAACCCGGCGTCCCATTTCTTATAGCACTGCTCCCTGATGCGGTTCTTGAGCACGGTGAGTCTGTACTGGTACAGGAAGTGGTACTGCGGGGAGTAATCCCTCTTGTCGAAGTCCAGCGCGAAGGCGTTGTCTTGCTCGAAGTCCTCATTGATGCGGGCTCTTTGGAGGGGCTTTTCGTGCGTGCTTGTGCGCTTGCTGTTAAACTTCTCCAGCAGTGAGTCCATTGTCAGTGCGTGTTGGCGAGATCTTTTGTATTGTGCTTTTGCAGTACTGAGTGAACTGTAGTGCTATTTATTTTTGTATATTAATCAACGCGTAAATGCGAAAAGCGATGAGCTCTGCAAAAAAAAAGTAAAAACTTTGGGTGTTGTGGAACACTAGCTAAGACACGTATAATATAGAGATGTTATTAATTAATATAATAGGGTTTATATGTAGGCTATGTTTATCCTTGATCTTTATTACAGCAAGAAAATATTAAAAAGCACTTCTTATCGCTTCGAAGAGTCCAGCAAAAAACTAAAGGCCAATAATTTATCTTAGTTAAAAAAAAAAAATAGCAGTGTGTGAGTAATTAGTATAAGAAATACAGGAATTTGTTTCTTATTTTTTTAGTAAAAGATTTTTTATTGTATTAGGGTTAGATGTCTAGGATATTAACATAAAAGATAAAACAAACTTCAAAAATAGACAGAGAAGCTTAAGAAGAAAAGATAAAAGAACAAAAGTAAAATAAAATAAAAAAAATTAAAGAAAATCTCTTCCCCTTAGTAAATTAGTTCCCGATTCTATCTAATAATCCTTCAAACTTCTCATATCTTTCTGAGGAAACATATTGATTGTAAAAAAAAAATTGGTAGTATTCTTTTTAATTTTTGAATGGTGGTGGGGGTTGTGTGTGTGATGGTGATGGGATTTATTCAGGTGTAAGTATGAGGAAAAATGCCATGATTAGAAAGGCTTAGGGGGGGAAATATCAATGGATTAATCTTACATAACAGTACAACAAGAGAACTTGCTGTCCTTCTCCTTCATCTTGTCGTCCTTCATCTTGTCATCCTTCATCTTGTCGTCCTTCATCATCTTGTCGTCCTTCATGGCGGCCTTCTTACCGGACTTCATCTTGTCGTCCTTCATCATCTTGTCATCCTTCATCATCTTATCGTCCTTCATCATCTTGTCGTCCATCATGGCAGACGAGGTTGGAGCGAACTTGATAGCGGTTTCGTAGAAGGTCTTACCTTGGATTTGGGCGATTCTCAATTCCAACTCAGAGGCGGTTCTGGAACCGTCAGCGCCAGCCAAGGTACCGGCACCCCATGGGGAGCCACCGTGGACTTCTTCGATGTTGGCCAACTCGGCGAAGGCGTTCTTGTAACCCAATGGCACGTAGATGATACCGTGGTGAGCCAAGTAGGACAAACAGTGCTTGACAGTGGCTTCTTGACCACCACCGTAACTGGAGGTGGAGACGAAGAAACCACCGACCTTACCGTTCAAAGCACCTTGGGCCCACAGACCACCGGTCTTGTCCCAGAAGGAGGACCATTGGGCTGGCAAAGTACCGAACCTGGTTGGAACACCGAACAAGAAAGCGTCGTATTCAGTGAGGATGTTCTCAGTTGCTACTGGGATATCGGAAGCCTTTTCAGGGGCGTTCATCTGTGCTAGGATCTCCTTGGACAAAGTCTCCTCGACTCTGTACAGGTCTGCCTGACCGCCGGCGGACTCAACACCCTTCTTGACAGCTCTAGCCAAGTTGTCGATGTGACCATAAGTGGAGTAAGTGATAATAGCAACCTTCATCTTGTGTTATGTTAGTTTTTTGTTGTTTAAGTGTATGTGAGTTGTTACCTCTTAGTCCAACAAAAAAGTAAGTTCCAATTGGGGGGGTATGCTTCTTTTTTGCCAGCTTTTCTTCCACCAGTCTATATATATTCCCACCACCCATGGCTTTTTCTATTTTTCTTCCAATTGGAAGGATAAAGAAGGGGTAGTAGATCCCTCCCCCCCGTCTCTCTCTACTCGTCCCTCTCTACTCGTCCCTCTCTACCCACCGGTCCCACCAGTCTAGTCCACCTCGAGGCGTCCCACAGTATCGCTTTGGCCGTCTGCTTCGTCTCTTTGCTGTCTCTCTGCTGTCTTTGCTGTCCCTCCCCTCTTACTGCACGCTCGTCTGTGCGCTCGTGTAATTATTACGAGAAAGCTGGTTTCCTCACTGCACACGTCCACTGACTAAGGGGTGGTATCACCCCTCCTCCTACATCCGTACACAGACGAGGCAGTGGGGGTGCCCCCCCGTTGAAGGAAGGGATTGGCGTTCTGTGTCTTGTACGCGTGTTTCTTATGGTGTTTCTTCTGAGTGTTTTGTTGTTCTCTTTTTTGATAGATTTCGACTTCCCGTTTTGGGCATTAATCCCGGCACGCGCGGTTTGTCTCTCTCTCTCTTCCCCCCTTTTTTTCCCTTGCACTGGGCACAATAGGGGGGGTTTACGTGCGGCGGGATGTGTTGCTTTTTTCTTCTGCTTTCCGCTTTCCGCATTTTGCTTTTAGCATTTTGCGTTTCTGGCGAGTTCGCTATTTGGTAATCATTACGGTAAGATAACATGATAGGTTATTGTGTACGTATATGTATTTAGGTCAATGCTCTCTATATATGCGATAAGTGCGCTTTCCTTCTTCACAGCTTGTTGTGGTGGCGGGTGGCCAGCTCGATGTACCTGTCGGTGGACAGGGACTTGGGCCTCTCGATGGGCGCACCCAGCGCGCGGTCGGTGATGAGCTGTGCCATGACCCCGAAGCACCGCGAGATGCCGAACAACACTGTGTAGAAGCTGGGCTGGTCTAGTCCGTAGTGCGTGAGCAGGACCCCGGAGTGCGCGTCTACGTTAGGGTATGGGTTGCGCGTCTTGCCGTGCTCCTTGAGCACCTGCGGGGCCACCTCGTAGACCGTCGAGACCAGCTGGTACAGCTCGTCCCCCGGGAACCGCGTGCGCCCGAACTCGCGCTGTGCCAGGAACCGGGGGTCCGTCTTCCTGAGCACAGCGTGGCCGTACCCAGGGACCACCTTCCCGGAGTTTAGTGTTCTCCACAGGTACTGGCGGATGGCCTCGCGGTCCGTCACGGTCTTGCCCTCGCGCACCAGCTCGCCCTTCAACACCAGCAGCCACTCCAGCACTTCCTGGTTCGCGCGGCCGTGCAGGGGACCCGCAAGCCCGTCCAGGCCGGCGGCGAAGCTCAGGTAAGGCGACGACAGCGCGCTGCCCACCAGGTGCGTCGTATGTGCGCTGACGTTGCCGCCCTCGTGGTCCGCGTGGATGGTCAGGTACAGCCTCATCAGGTTGTGGAAGTCCTCCGTCTCCCCGTCGGGCTGCACCCCGAGCGCCCGGCACAGGTTCTCACTGTAGTCCGCCTGCGGGTCCAGCACGAACGCACCTTGCGTGCCTTGCCCTTGGGCGCCTTGCGCACCGCCAAACACATTGTGGTAGATGCGCCCAGCGATCGCAGGCAGCTTCGCAATAAGGTTCAGCGCGTCCTCGTAGGTGTGCTCCCACAGCTCCCCGCGCGGAACACCAGCCAGGTACGCCCGCGCAAAGTGCGACTCCCCTTCCAGGGCAGTAACCGCTATACTCAGCTGCGCCATAGGGTGCAGGTCACGTGGAAGAGTGTCCAGCAGCGTCTCCACATGCCCCGGTAGCTCCCCGCGCGCTGCCAGCTCGCGCGACAGCTGCGCCACCTGGTCCTCGTTGGGGATCTGGCCCGTGAGCAACAGCCAGAACAGCGCCTCGGGCTGCGGCTCCCGCTCACCTGCCACTCCCAGCGACACACGTACCTCGTCGATAGTGAGGCCTCTAAACTTGATGCCTTCTTCAGGGTCCAGCACGGAGCCCTCCCACACAAGGCCCGTGACACCGCGCATACCGCCAAGCGCCTGCTCGACGGTCACCTCGCCGATCACCGTGCTGCCAAACTCGCTCTTGAACCGCTTGAGTCGCTCGGCCTGCGCTGGCAGGTTGCGGGCATAGGCTTCCTTGAGCGAGACGCTCTCCCATTGATGTGATAAATTGGGCATTTGCTATATCTTGTTTTTTACTTGCTGTATTTGTATTTGTAGTTGTAGTTGTAGTTGTAGTTGTAGTTGTACTTGTGTGCCAAAAATCAAGAATGAACAAGAGCTGGTATTACTGCTTATATAGGTTCTCTGGCCTGGTAACATTCCAGAAACGATAAATCTATCAAAAAAAAAAATACAGTGCTTTCACAAGTGAGATATTTGAGGTAATTTCCAATGTTCATGACCTTCTTGAACCTGTGATCACTCGGTGTCACACTCGATAATCAACAAAAAGCCCCCCCACCAGCGCTACCGCTGTCCCAGTCATGTCATTCCCAGCCCATCCCAAGAACACTCATTGTCCTCACTTTTTATTAAGCTTTATTTAGACCCCCCCCACGACGGTTTCTACGGGACCTGGGCCTGGAAAAATTCACCGGGAATTTTTTGGTGGAAAAAGGTCATGACAAGTCTTGCTAAAAGAAGACAAACGAGTCAAGGCTGGGATACCGAATGATGCCATCCCACTTACGAATGCCACAATGTCCATTTCTAACTGGATACAAGAACCCATCAAAAAACAAACAAACTCGGAGTTGCTAAACCTCTGGGACAATGGACGAATGGAAAGAATATGCCTATTTTCTCTTATATATATAAAAAAAAACTGCTGATTCTAAAATACTATTACAACTTTTTGTTTAAATATCACCCTACATGGGCACGTATGCCCCAATGCCCCTATTTCATTGCAGGGCAGATACACGATTAATCGGGGTTTCGTCTCTGCAACTTGGCTTGAAGCAACACTTCATCCTCCAGTTTCCTTTTCTCCTGTAAGGCGGGGTACCTGTGCTGAAGATCAACAACATTCTCCTTGTTGGTGATCCCCAGTGGTATCTTCTCAAGCCTATGCAGCTCTTCGTCGGGAACTTCAGCCTTGCCCCGGGACAACTGCGGGTCATTCAGCACTTTGTCCATTATCACTTTCAAGTTGCCTTCTACTTTGTTTACGCTGCCTATTGATGTGGTAGCTGTCTCTGTAGAGTGCTCCTTGAATAAAGACAATGACTTGTTTTTCTGCTTGATCCTGGTTATTTGCTGTCTGATTACGTCATTGCCTTGGATCATCTCCTCGATGGATTGCCTGTTCCTGGTCCGCGACTGGATAGAAGATATAGTTGCGCCAATATTGTCACGGGAACTGGACACCACGTCCCTGATCTCTACAAGGTTGGAGCCCAACGCCTGGTGGAAGCTGTGGTTAACAGAATCACATTGATTGATAAGTGCTGAGGATTTCTCCCATTTGGCCCGTTGCTCCCCAAACATTTGTAATTCATTATTAATAACCTCGTCAGTGACCCCCAGTATATTCTCCAACATATGCCTCTTGTTCTCTTGAATGTGCTTGTCCAGCATCATCGTGAAGTTCTGCATCAGTTGTGCCGAGTTCTCTTCTAGTTGCGCATACGTGTTTTGAACATGGTGCGACAGCAGCTCTTCATGATTGTTCTTGAAGAAGTTGTTAGTCAAGTATTGCTTCAAGTTGTTGTACTCTTCACTTACATCTGATAACGTCTCTGCAATCTTAGAGTGGTTCTCCTCAGCTAGCTTACTGATATTGTCCAGCCGCCCTGACACACTCTCAAACAGTCTCGGCGTTTCTTTCAGCATCATCTTCACGCATTCCCCGTATGACTTACTAGCTTCTTCCTCAGCGGCTTTGATAACTTTGACAACTTCTTTCTCGAGCCGCATTAGATTACCGCTGATTTCTGTATCCTTCAAGTCACCGTTATTCTGCAGGTATTCGATATGCTTCTTCAGAGTGTCTCGAATATTGGAAATTTCATCGCTGATAAAGGTAGAGATACTTTGCTGTAGTTCCTGTTGCTTAAATTGAAATAAATGTATCGTTTTCTTCATTTCTTCGTTAGCACCTTGAACATCCTTCAACAAACTTGTAATATTCGTCTCCTTTGTGATCTGCTCTTTCAAACTAGATTGCAATGTCACCACATTATCCTTTAAACTTGCAATATCAGCTTTATAACAGGCATTATCATCCTTCAAGGATAGCCTCTCTTGTTGTAACATCGCGTTTTGTGCAGTTAGCGACTCAATTGCTCTTTTACTCTCTTCAAGTTCGGTTTTATAACACTCAATATCGTAGTGCAGATCCTTATAATGCTCGTGACTCATGTATACACCTTCTTTGGATTTAGTGGATAACAAATCTGACTTGATCTTTGCCAACTCAGAAGTGATGGATCGTACCAGGATGTCTTTCATTATGAATGCACCCAGTTGGGGTTTATTTTTGATATTTTTGGCCTTCGATGCATACTCTAATGTACTACAAGTCTCTTCAGATGTCATTTTTGCAGGAGATATAGTGGCAATTAATGCTGTTTTGGTATTCCCTCCCAGGGAGTCCTGCAGCAGTCTTGTCAGCTTAGACTCTCTAAATGGAATATGCTCACTTTTATCCGCCAGTGAATTTATCACTCTTCCTAATGTTAGTAAACTCTGGTTTATCGAGCCCGCCTCTTTGGCTCTTTGATTCATTGCACCAGACCTACTTATATTCTCTGAACCAGCCAGATCAACTAAATTCATCTTGGATACCCTAAATAGTTCCCCATTCTGTTCTTTATAAAGTGTAATGGTAAAAATGGAATGTGATCGACTCGAGAAGTCGTTCATTTTAGTGGAAGCTACTTGCCTTTGCTTTAAACCCTTTTGAAGTAATTGTAGACCTTCCATAGCAGAAGTGATATGAAATTCTTCTAGATTCTGAATGTAGATACTAGCGGACTGATCAATTGGTGATTGCTGTTGATTAGTATTATTGGAATTATTATTAGGAATATGAACGTTTTGATGATTGTTTGAAGCATGAGCTCTAGTGGACTCTTGAGAGGTTTGCTTGAACCTACTGAACTTATTATGGTTATTATTGGATATTTTGCTATTTCCGGTAGTGTTGTGGCGACCCAGTTTCCTTCGCAGCATCTGCGCTCTGGAATTATCAGGAGCTGATCTTGGGGAGTTATTTCTCGAGCTCGATCGGCTACTTGAACCACTTGCTGAAGTACCGTTCACGTTAGAATCAAATATCCTAAGTTTTTTATTATCAGAATTCGTGGCTGTATTCGTGGAGTCTAATAAGTCTTTCAATTCCTCGTTATATAATTCCACAAAAGAGCATTTAACTAGGTAATCATCTTTATTAGCCTCCAGTGTGTCAAAAAGTTCAAACAATACCCTGGGTATTATACCTGCTGCATCACCTAGCTCTCCGTTATGTAATTTTTCATCACCAGTCATTGTGTATGTTTTACCTGTTGATGTCATACCATAAACCAGTATAGTACAGTTATAACCCTTAATAAAGTCCTGAAATAACGGTTCTGCAATCTCTTCATATACCAATTTCTGAGAGGCGCTGGGACCAAATACTTTATCCACTGTATAGGTCTTAGAGTTCATCTTTGCTGCAATTCCAACATCATCGGTAGTATTTATCGAAACTTCATTAGTTACTCCATTGTCCGGCACGTCAACGACCACCGAGCTCTTTGCCTTAATCTCACGCTCATTTCTGCCTCTACATCTGACAGCCACAAGTATATTAAGCTCCTCAGTGGCCAATTTCTCTACCAAGGGCTCCTGTACTGGCTCCGCATCGCGCTCACTCCGGGACGTTACGGCTTCAGTGGTTACCACCATTGTGTCCGCAGTACTGGATATTATTGTATGTTTGCCAAGATAGAGCGTCTCAATTTCTTTTCAGTCCAGCAGCTTATAAATATCTCCTAAATACCTGGGGTCTTCTCTATCAAATCAAAAACTTTTTCGTGTCACCCGTCTCCAAATTCAAAATATTACCAAAAATGGGAGCAAAATCTCGCAAAAAAGCAGCTCTCCGTCCTAGATACTAATATAATGCAACACTGCCAACGCCGATACAATAGATACACGATTGATCTGCCTAAATTTGCGCCACAGATCCACTATTTGTGTTTTGATCTCGAAACTCTTTTTACCGCTTTGTTTACATTTTTTTTCACTTAATGATTTGGGATCTCCAGAGCTACAAAAACAAAGATATCACTGAAAACGACAGCTTAAACTACAAAAGCTCCAGATGGGCAGCGATGAGCTTTGAGTATAATACATAGTCACCGAGGCAGTCGATTGAGTTTTATAACCATTTTTTTTTATAGATTCGTATAACTAAAAAAGTATATTTATTTTGATTTTCTCTAATTATATAAAAATATCCGTAGAGTGGCTGTCACAAAGAAGCCCTTTATCTTTTCATCTATGCATGCTGTGTGGCTCTTAGAGAGGGAGAGATTCAGCTCCCAGTGGCTTCTTGAAGCGACTCGACATCCGCGACAACACAGTTGTTCATACCGGAAGTAATCAATTCAAGAAGAGTGTAGGAGTGCAAAATAACAAAGAATGATGAGGGGTATGAGCTAGCCCTGGATTACAAATTGGGAATCGGTAAACAAAATAATAGAACAGAACAAAAAGAGTAGAAGTAAAAAAGTAAAATAAAAAAAAATATCACCAATGGGGAAAGACCCTTTCACGAGAAGAGTTAACAAATGAGAAAGGCATGAGGATATTGATCTCGACTTAGATGATGTTCATCTTGTCCAAGAGGTTTCTGACTTGTCCGAATAGAGAGTCTGTAGCAGCATGACGGTCACCGACCATCTTGGCTAGGGAATCCAGCCCTAGTTCTGCAGCAATTCTCTGCTCTGGATGTTCAGCAGACTGTTCGTCAGCAGATGTGCTGTTCCAGAAAACACCTAGATCACCGCCTGCACCGTTGTAGATCAATAGGTTTGGTGAATCTGGGTCTGGCAAGTCTGTCAAAACATTCTTTGTACTGTAGGCGATCAACTTCTTCTTAAGTTGTGCTGGGGTAACTCCGTGCTTTGAGGCGTCGTAGAATTCTGAGTCGGAATCAGGTTGCAAAGACAGGAAGTAAGTTAGCAAACCAGCAACATGTGGAGATGCCATGGAAGTACCAGACAAAGAAGCAGTTTCTCTGTTGGTATCACCGATGTAAGTAGACAAGATGTTCAAACCTGGAGCGAAGATGTCGACACATTTACCCCAGTTGGAGAAGTAAGCTCTGTCATCGCTCAATGTCGAAGCACCGACAGTGATTGCCTTTTCAGCGGAAGCTGGAGATGTGTTACAAGCATCCTGGTTTTCGTTACCGGCAGCGACAGCAAAGTGGATACCAGCAGAGACTGCGGCATTAACGGCCATGTCCAGAGCTGGGGACTTACCACCACCTAGAGACATGTTAGCAGTAGAACCCTTAAACTTCTTGTTGTTCTTAGATTCTTTCAAGTGGGCTTGAGCAGCGTACTCCACTCCCTTGATGACATCGGACATGGTACCGGAGCCATCTGATTTCAATACCTTCACGGCAACGACGTTGGCCTTCTTGGCGATACCGTAGTGCTTGGAAGCGATGGTACCAGCACAGTGGGTACCGTGACCATTACCATCGATGTCTAGGTCGTTTAGCGGGATGGTCTTACCCCATTGTGCTCTTCCATCGAACTCGACGTGCTTGACGTTGATACCGGTATCGATGACGTACGCGGTAACACCTTCACCGCCGGCGTTGTTGTACAGGTACTTGTTAAAGTTACCCAAGTTCAAGCGATCTCTGTGGGAGATACGTGCCAGACCCCAAGGGGCGTTGTTCTGGGTGTCGAAGTTGGAGGCGTGCACCACGGAGTCTCTCTCAACCAACTCCACGATATCGCTCTTCTCCAGCAACTTGACCACTGGCTCAGGGAAGTAGCCGATCAGACCTTGGAACAAGTCGTTGATGTTGAACAGGTCCTTGATACCGCCCCTTGGCAGACCCTCGGCGTTAACGAAGTTGAAGAAGTCATGCTCCTTAGGCAAGTCCCTGATGGCAGCAGCGTGCGCGGCAGACACATCGTTCAGGAACGTAGCAACCGCCTCCGGAGAGACGCCTTTCTTCAACACAACAATATACTTGTGAGGCACCATGGTGCCTACGGGTGGCAACCCTTCTCCGACAAACACACCGTCTTTCTTCTCCTGGTGCTTCTTGTGGTTATGCTTGTGAGGTGGGTGTGGTTCATGAGGCTTGTGTGGTGGATGAGGCTTGTGCGGATGGTGGGGTGGGTGTGGTGGCTTGTCCACCACACTCATCTCCTTCTTACCGTGGCAGTTCCTGCGCGCCTCAGGGATAACACCCGCAGTAACAACCGCAGCCACTACACCAGCGGCCACAACCTTGTCAATCTTCATGCTTTTCTTACTCTTTTTTAAAATATATACGGCTTAATTTCTCAACTAAGCGCTGTACCCCTCCCTTCCATCAAAGAGACAGGTTAGAACAAGATCCTCCCCCCAGCAGAGATGGCGCCTATTTATAC
>ERZ1036435.73-NODE-73-length-93140-cov-11.262996_pt1 | contig 93140 bp, 50 predicted proteins | sample MGYA00514223_ERZ1036435 | MGnify/ENA primary metagenome ERZ1036435 (study PRJEB33795, sample SAMN09464927) | human gut metagenome | host: Homo sapiens | place: USA: Stanford, California | collected 2016-08 | study: EMG produced TPA metagenomics assembly of the...
TAGAACTGGAAGATCCAAAACCTGTACTACCAAATGCTGGCTTTCCAAATGGTGAACTATCAGTATCATTCTTCTCAGTTTTGATTGAAAATGCCGGTGTACCAAACGCTGTGCTTCCAAATGCTGGTTTCCCAAAAGAATTATTATCACTTCCTATGTTGGCAAATGAAGGATTTCCAAAAGAGGTACTATTAGTATTTGTACTAGCAAATGCGGTACTTCCAAATGTTGGTTTATCAATAGAACTGGAAGATCCAAAACCTGTACTACCAAATGCTGGCTTTCCAAATGGTGAGTTATTAATGTTGTTATTTTCCGAATTTGCTGAAGAAGACAATGATCCAAATGCCGTGTTACCAAAAGTAGGCTTCGCAAATGCCGAACTTCCTGCATCATTTTTTGAAATATTAGAAGGAGGTGTAGTGTTGTCATTTATTACAGGTTCATTACTTGGCGACAACTTGATATCAGACAAAGCACCAAATGCTGGTTTTCCAAATGCTGGTTTTCCAAATGCTGGTTCTGTGGAGTTGGTTTCAGTAGATGTTTTTGAAAAGATGGACTTGTTGTCAGCAGAATCAAGTGAAACAGAGCCGAAATTATTCGAAGAATTGGTTCCAAATCCTGGCTTTCCAAAAGATGTCTTCCCGAACTCGAAAGTCTTATTTGTGTCATTTTTTTTGACTTCATCATCTATCTGTAATGTCATTGAACTAAAGGAAGGTTTTTTTGACAATTTATCAAGACCACTAAATGGTGATTTCTTTGATAACTCAAAGTTGTTAGAGTTTTTCAATTCTTCTTCTTTATCTTCAGAAATGGTGGGTTGGAAATCTCCTATTGGCTCATCATTTTTTCCTTCTTCTACTTCACCTCCATCTTGTTCATATATGGAGTAAATTCTCTCTCCAAGCAACTTTATGTCATATTTACCAGCTTTAATTAACCCTGTATGATAAAAGCCATTGATTTGCAGGAAACCTTCATTGGTTAAAGAGTATACTAGAGGTAAAGAGTCAGTGTTATCGACACCTGGGCAAGGTTCTGGTATTTCACCAACTGTACTAAAGTCCAGACACATACCAATTGGGGTTGTATCTTCATCTGTTTCTTTACTGATAGGAAAAACTGCTCTCTCGCTGTCTTGATCAGGTTGTACTACATTAACTGAGTCCCATACAGAAATTTCACTCGATGTTGCTGACCCTATTATATTCACGTTTTTATCTTCTTCAAATATTCCCGGTAGTATAACATTATAATAACAAGGGTATCGCAAGACGGATGCAAATGCTGGCGCAATATCGAATGTTTCCTGATATACTACTGATTCTTCCTTTTGTGATACCACGTAGGTTTTATGATCATAAGATGGATCACTTTCATCAGGTGAGACATTATTACCAAATACCACAAAGTACTCATTTTCAGACAAGATTTTTATATCCAAAGCTTCATAACCATCATCAAGTTCCTCTGATAACGACTCCGGAAGTATTATTTCTTTGTTTACCCCATTTGATATCGTATCAGAGACGTAAATATCTTTCAGCACGCTTATGTATACCAATTTGTCATATAACACATCAAATGATGAAATATTTTCAGCAATATTCTCAAGGTTAAGATTACTGAGTGATAGTCCTTTTAATACATTACTGCTATCTAGCATGATAATTTTTGAGGGTAATGTTTTAACTGAGACTAGATCCAACTTCAATTCATGGTTCATGAGCTCTTGATTCAAATTTTCAGTACTATATTCACATATTCTGCCACTTTTAGTCACAAGTATCAACTTCCCATTCATGAACTTCAGTGCAATGATATTAGATATCTCATGCTTGTATTCTGGCTCGTAATTATCTTCCTCGTTATCATTGGTAACATATTCTCGTAATTTCTGTAAGTCGCCACATATTAGTAGCTCGCCTGAAGCTGCAGCATACTTGTTGTTATGATTATCAATTGCAAAATTGTCCAGCGATGCAAATGGAAGCTTAGTACTTGCTGCAGGTAATATTCTCTTAATTCCCAAAGGCTTGAACCCAACCTCTTCAGAGATTTTAGTCTCTAATTCTTCCCCTAAAGAAGACATATCTGATGCTTAACTCTGTAACTAGACCTGCAGAATAGATAACAAACGAAAAGTGTATAACCCTCAATTATATCAGGCTTTCTGGAAACGCAAATCTGATGAACCAGCGCCGTATTTATGCTAATTGCTCAATATACTGCCCAATCTTTAAATAAAAGCACTGTACAAACCTGATTACAGCTGCTCTGCCAACTAAACTGTTGAACATCCTCCAAAACAATTGCTATTCTTGTCTTCAACCTCATCGTTAAGTGCCAAATTGACAGAAATTTTTGATCCACAAAAATACTTAGTCGTCTGTAATGATGTTGACATTCAGGAAGTATACCGCATAGTATTTCACTCTAATTCAAGATAGTATACATATATATCATTGGTCTATAAGGTCTATGAACATTAGTATATGGTCGTTAGGATATATGGTATCGGTATCAGTTAAGTGTGGTTATTACGATCCCATATGCCATTTAACATGCTAAGGAAACAGGGAAAGAAAAATGCAAACAAAGGGAATTTAGTGTTTGTAGACTAATTCCAGTAAAATGCTTTACGAGAGTATTACCTCACAGATTCTTTATTATTATTGGAAGTTTAATGACCATCCGAACTTCTTCACAGTGGGGTTGCAAACATCCATCGAAATACCTAGTCCGAGGGAAATGTTCTTTTGGAAAGGGACTTTGTAGGATAGACACGCCAATCCCGCGTCGTTTAACTTCAGTTTATATTGAGCACTGTTATGGCGGTATGCGGTGGCGACTTCAACAGAGGTTTTATTGGATTCGTTGAACCGGGTAGTGGTTTTGGCTGCTGCTTCAAACTGTGGCGACAGCTTTTGGTAGAGCGTCAATGTCATTACGTGTGCATCATTTATCAAGAACGTCAAATTACGCTTACCAGCATAGATTCCCATCGATAAGGCATATCTTGTAAACTTATTCTGCGCTATATCACATGTTACCTCAGATCCACCAACCATTTTCCCGTAGCCCATAGTCATTGATCCTACAACTTTTGTTGGGTTAAATAGATCAACGGACATCTTTGAATTCATCAATGCATTGAAATAGTTGAATCCAAGACGACCGCTCTTGATATTAACGGTACCTGGCACCCAATTAGTAGTGACATCACTTCTCAACTGTGAGTTATTGTACTCAAACTTAGTGGAAAACTGGTTCTTGTTATCTAAACTCTGGCTTACTGCGATTCCAGTACCTTTAATAGCATGTCTACCAGATAAATTTGCACCAAAATTGCCATCTGAAAATTTTCCTCTACTGTGAAACCTGAAATCATCAGAGCTGGTAGACACTTGAATGACTCCCCCAGTACCATGGAAGAAGTCTCGGTTCAACACACCTTGCGCATTCCTGGAGATTTCCCCAAATCCAACTGGAATCATCTATTAAAATATTATTAAGCTGGTGATTCAGTGAGAGACCAATGCTTAGAGAGTGCCATTTATTCTGAGGTCTTTTCCACTTGTCCATTGTTTATAGCTAAAGCTCATCGCAAAACAAAAATTTCGATTTTTCACTTTTTTCGTCTTACAATCGCAACTTCGAAAAGTACGAGCAAGTTTCCTCTAAAACATTTGGAATGAATGCTGTTAGTGAAAGAGGAAGTGCATTGTGTCTCAGCATAAACAGCCATATAAACAGTTCCGTTATCAATAGTGGCATAACACATTTATTACTGCACTTAAAGTCCAGTATTTCTTTGTGTTTTCTGGCTTAGGAACACAAAAAGACAATCGATAACTAAGACGAAGGTAATAGGGAAAAAGACTAGTGAAGATCAATTATAGCATATTAGGAGGCTTGCCTACATCAGATTTTATTTGTGATAGAACCAGCGTATAGAAACATTTACAAGGCATGTCTGAGAAGCAAGTCAAGAAGAGGTCATTGAGCAGCTACCTCTCAAACGTCAATTCTAGAAGAGAAGAACTGGAGAGGATAGCCAAGAAGAAAGCAGAAGAAGAAGAACGACTGAAACGGGAACAAGCAGAAAAGTTGAAACGAGAGGAAGAGGAGAAGCTTAAAAGGCAGCAAGAAGAACAACGAAAACTAGAAGATGAACGGAGGAAAGTCGAAGAGGAGAAAATTAGGAAACAACAAGAAATTGAAGCTCTAAAAAAACAACACGAGGAACAACTTAAGAAGTATGAAGAAGAGAAGGCTTTAAAAGAAGCTACAAACAAGGATGAACTTACGAATACTGCATCATCATTTAGCTCTACTGGTATTATAAAACCAGAACCCGTACCACTTAAAAAGTCCGATGATAACACAATATTTAAAGCACCTTCCCCCAAAAAACATCTTCCTCAACAGTCCACAACACCATCAAACATGAAAACTGAGGACGCCGAACACAAAAAATTAGATAGCACAGATAATAATCCCAAACTTAACCTCGGAGAGTCTTTATCAAGGGAGAAACTTAAGGATATGTTGAAAACTAAGAATCCACGAAATTATGATGAGGTTAAGGATGATGAATTGAGTGATACACCAACGGAGCCTGCATCACCACCTAAACCGAGAAGGGGAAGGCTAGTTAGAGGTGACCAAATTGAGAGAAGTAGCAGTTTACATAAGGATGGCGCATCAAGCTTTGCAGGATCATCCGATTCAGAACTATCAGATATTGATGATATAAAAAGTGTCCCACTATCGAGTAGCGTCTTCCTTGAAGGAGGTTTATCTCCAGATAGGAAAGCACCCAAACGGAAAGAGAATTTACTACCTTCTTCGCCTATAGCTAATCAATCCGAGGGGAAAACCAACCAAAACAAACATGTAAGTAGTGATGAAGATGATGAAGATTTCGAAGAAGAGTCTGGGGAGGAAAGCACATACTCAAACAAAATGAAATCGAATGACAACCAAAAACCTCGTCATTCTAACTCGAAAATTTCAAAACAAAAGAAAGGTATTTATAGAGATTCTGGTGGTAGAACTAGACTTCAAATTGCATGTGATAAAGGTAAGTACGATGTTGCAAAGAGACTTATTGAAGAAGAGGATTACGACGTTAATGACCAGGACAATGCCGGCAACTCAGCTTTACACGAAGCTGCTCTAAATGGGCATTTGTCGATTGTAAAATTATTAATTTCTCATGGAGCAAATGTAAATATTCAATCATATGAAATGTTCAAGGACACCCCCTTAGTTGATGCGTCTGCAAACGGTCACCTGGATATTGTGAGGTATCTTCTAAGACATGGTGCAGATCCTACAATTCCAAATGCTAAAGGATTAACTGCATACGAATCAATAGAAGAGGATTCAGATTTAGATGAAAATGAAATAAAGGTGGTACAAGATATAAAGAAAAGTCTTACCGAAGCGACAAGGAAGTGGAACACGAAACATGGTATTCATGAATCTATCAACACTTCTGATAATAGTGGTCAGTCATCACCTATGAACAAGCATATAGAAGAATCGACAACAGCTTTCAGTGACGAGTTTTATTGGACAGACATTTCATCTTCGGGAGGTAAGAAAAAACTATTTAGAGCTTCGAAAGAAGGATATTTGCCTTATGTTGGATCTTATCTTGAAAACGGAGGTGTTCCAGATTTCAATGCATTTCTTGAAGCTGTGAAATTTGGACATGAGGATATAGCGAGTTTATTTTTGGCATTTGGTGCCAAGATCAATAAATTCAATAAAGAAGGTATGACGCCATTAATGATTGCTGTAGGTAGAAACCACTTAGGAACAGTGAAACTACTTCTGGAAGCTGGTGCTAACCCCACGTTGAAGGACAATAAGGGTCAAACTGCGATCTATCACTCAAAGCATAACATCTTCAATTCCATAAATGATGAAGAAATAAAGCTGTTGGAAACTGCCGTAACCAAATGGCATGAGAAAGATAATGGCGAACAGGTGAACAATACTTATGATTCTCATTCGGACACCGAGCAACGCATATCCAAAAAACGGTCACGGAATAGAAGGCGCGCGAAGTTTGAAAGTGAGGAGTCTTCTGAAGATGATTTGAGCGAAGAGGAAGAAGAAGAGTTTAATGTTCCAAAGAAGAGACACCAAACTACACAAAGGTCGTCTGCTTCAAGCACACGCCATAACAGTGAAGCAGGGCTTCACAAGCATACTCATGGTGATGACTTGAAAGGGAGATCTTCATCTATATCAGACTCTCTTCATGATAATGACAACCGTAAGACGTTGAAGTTCAAATCTTCCAGTAACACAGACATTTCTACAGCTTTGAATCAAGAACAAGGCCACATGGCTGGCGATAGAGCCGATGAGCACAGGAGACCCAAGTTTCAAACTCATCTGAGCGAATCACAAGTTCACAAAGAGGAAGAGATGACCAAGGAGACTCCTGAAGAGAGAGAGAAGCGGTTAAAGGCCGAGGAAGAATATATCCAGAAGAGGTTGCAACAGAAGAAGAAGAAGGAGATGGAGTTGCTACATAAGATGGAGATAGTACAGCAGAAACGTGAGAAGGAGAAAGAGAAGCAAAGGATAGAGGAAGAGAAGAGGCAAGAAGAGCTATTGAAGCAACAAGAGATCGAGCTTGCCAAACGGAAAGAGGCTGAGGAGTTAGACAGACGTAAAGCCATCAGGGCACTATACCCGCTAGGGTTGAAGCTGATTAGTTATACGAACAAGGACGACTACCACCGGTATTTGCCGTTGTATTATTATGTTGACGATGCAGATGGGACCCGATATGTGCTGGATATCCAGATGTCTGTGATATTAAAGGACGACGAGCTAACGAACCGAGAGTACGATCGGAAACACAAAGTCGGCAAGCAAGAGACGCGGCAGCTGTGGAACCTGCTGAAGTTCATATACTTGTATGGAGGCAACTTCACCAGCGACGACAGGCAGAGGTACGTGGTGAACTTTGACGGTGTGGACATCGAAACCCGTCTCGGGTTCGAGACGCTAGAGTACACGAAGTTCGCGAACCTGCCGATGCACTGGATCCCCCTGGATGCCATCCAGATGGACTCCCACATAAGAGACACTTTGCAAAACAACATGGTCCAGATCGACCTGTCCCCGCGCACCCGTCTCGGCGACAACTCTGCCACCACACCAGGCCAACCACAGCCTCAGCCTCAGCCTCAGCCACAGCCTCAGCCTCAGTCCCAGTCTCAGCCACCGAGACCCCTGCGGTTCAGACAGATACCAAGACCTCAGCGCATGTGGTAATAGTCCTAATATATAAGGTATAGAGCTATAGTGTAGTATTACCCGGAAATAACAGAAAAGTACATATACACGAAGTCCACGCGATCCGTCCCTTCCTCCCCTCTACCCACGTACACATCTACGAAGTCAACGCTTCCTCCGATCTGATTGGCCAGCGAACTACTGAAAAAACAAAAGGAAATCGCTGCCAGCTTCCTTCGGCAGGGGAGACAAAGGAGACAACGGGGATAAGTTGGTTTTGCGTAGAACAGCCCGCACAGCATCCTTTGTTTCTATAAGCTTTTCCCTCGAGAGTCATAATTTTCCATTCTGTGCAAACTTCTTCTAATTGGCTGTCTATTGCGTGAGCAATGGGACCATTCATGCAACAAATATATAAAACAGTTGTGAAACTGGTTCCTTGCTTGCGTCTTGTTTTCTTTAGACTACAATACCAAGAAACAAAAAGAACGAAATAATGTTGCGTACTCTTCCTAAAGTTTGTCGTGTCACTCCTGTCAGGTTTGCACAAAGTGCTGCTATTTCCAAGGCCTCTATCATGGACCTGCCTTCCAGATGGGAGAGCATGCCATCCACCGAGCAACAGAACATTGTGAGCAAGCTTGCTGAGCGTCAGAAGCTGCCATGGAACCAGCTAACAGAGACCGAGAAGCAGGCTGCGTGGTATATCTCATATGGTGAGTGGGGTCCTAGACGACCTGTGCACGGTAAAGGTGATGTTGCCTACATCACAAAGGGTGTTATCCTCGGTCTGGGTATCTCCATCGGCCTGTTTGCTTTCATAAGGCAATTTGCAGGCGACTATCCAAAGTCCATGAACAAGGAATGGCAGTTGAAGTCCGACGAGTACTTGAAGTCCAAGAACGCAAACCCATGGGGTGGTTACTCTCAAGTGCAATCCAAGTAAAGCAATGTTCAGAGCGGTATATTTTGATTAATCTATATTACTGATTCACTATAATAGCAGAACAACTACCAAGAAAGAAAACAACAACGAACAATATCTTAATTATTATGAAATAAGAGCGTGACTGGTACTAGATGTTGTGCTACCTCCTCTACCATTGCCTTCTATTGTGTTTTAATCTTAGTTATGAAGACATTACTGAAAGGTCCAGTTGCGTAACTATGCCAACCGGCTCCTTCATCTACATCTAATACTTCTTTTTTTTTATTTCCTAAACATTGATCAATTCCATTTTGTTCACATTAATGCTCGATTGCCAGTGGCTTTAACTCCCACATCGAGCTTACCTTTTTATATAAGAATGATCAACTTATTTATCATATATTCTACAAAAAATAGAAGAATTTTTTTAGTTTGAAAGCTACTCCATCCTCGCCGAAACACGTACGTGTTCCTGAATTCACAACTTGGTATCAACATCCAAGCTAAGAAGCACTAGCCATTCATTGGAGCCAGTGAACAATCGTCCCATTTATTACTGCTTGCTTACTCATACTGCTTGAACAGGAATATTATCAGTCACGTGAATACCGAGCAACCCTCATGAAAAAAGTGAAAAGCGATGCGATGAGCTGGGCATTGATCAATGCACAACACTAGGCAAGCTCATCGCTAGGTGTAAGCTGATAAAACACTGGTGAATTGCAGATTACAACTTCTCACAAAAACTATTGAACACAGTGGAGTAAGCTTGTGATTATTAGGATGTCCTTTTCCTTTGGTTTCACTTCAGAATCATTCAGTGATGACGAGCTGAATGATGACATTGTAAATGTGCAACAGAGCCAGTCCGATGCTCAAAATAGCTTGGCTATTAACCCATTGGATGATCCACGTTTAGTTTCTCCAGAGGTAATTCAGCCCGAGGTTTTGGATTTCAGCAGTGTGGTGAGGTCATTAAAAGATGTGAGATTGACTTTTGAAACGCTGTCACTATTTGACGGGCAAATTCAACTGTATAGAAGAGAGCTTTTTGATGTTAAGCATCAATTGATGTCAGAGTCTAATGTTGAACAAACTACGACAAATGAAAATGGTGACCCCATACTTGAGATTCTACTCGGTGATACAGCAGAGGATGTGAGAAAGAATGTCTACGAAGGTGGATTAAAATCCTGGGAGTGTTCCATAGATATTATCGAACTACTAAATAACCATGGTAAAGATTTTTCCACCGAACAGATATTTGATATGGGCTGTGGTACGGCATTGCCTTCGACATTCGTATTTGGCAAATACCTACAATCTAAACTAGACTCAGGACTCAACCTGATATTAGCTGATTACAACAAAAGCGTGCTGGAATTAGTAACTTTACCAAATTTAATAATTACTTGGGCGAAAACTGTATTAACAGAAGATGAATGGATCTCTTTACAGAGAAGTTCAGATGAAAACGTAGCAATTGTGGGAGATGAGCTTCTACTGACAACAAATCTATTACAGGCCTTCATGGATGACTTGAGTGCTAGAAAAATCAAAATCAATTTAATATCTGGATCATGGGGAAGAGTCTTCTCAAATCTTGTGAGACAGCATTTAACCCCTACCCGTCCTCTACTAGTATTTTCATCAGAGACCATATACCAACCAGAAAACTTGCCTGTTGTTGCGGAAACGTTATTAGATTTATACCAAGGTGATAATCGGACAGGTACAAAGGCTTTAGTTGCTGCAAAAGATATATATTTTGGTGTTGGTGGAAGCGTAATTGAATTTGAATCGTATTTGAGAAAACGCTTGACCGAATCAAATCTACCCATAACTTTTGACACATTCAAGGTGAATTCAAACTTAAAAAGGTCGATTGTTGCTTTGCAATCGACCTAATCATTATTGAATAGTATCGAAATAAAAGAATTCATGTACAATTATCTTATCTTTACTTTATTCTCAATTCATTCTCTATTTGCATTAAAAACTATTTGACTATATAATTCCATTTTAACTAAATTTTTATGCTTAGTCATTACAATAAGTTAATACTGAGGTCTTACTTCCTTCCTTACTTACTTACTTCTTTCTTCATCTTCTCAAGAAACTCTCTGTAACTCAATGTCTTCATTATATTGTCCTCAACAAAAGCAGTTGCAGCCCACATTCTCAAAGATGCTAGTTCTCTTGTACTTTGACTAAAGGAGTCATTTATAGTTGGACCACTAACAATGTAAAGCGTCTTATATACTGTCGTATCATCACTAGTTCTTAACTGATCAATGATGTTGCAGACTCTCTCATTAAATTGCGATCCTTCAACTCTGAATAAATCGTGTTTTCCAACTGGAACTTGAGACATTTCAGGAACCCCAAACACATCGCTTAGTAATTCAGGCACAGCTTCACCACCAACCCAAAGGAAAAGCTCGGAGCCATTGTCGATCAAATATAGACCATATTTTTCCATCAATATTGCAGTATCATTAATGCATTCCGGCAATATAACATTTCCAGTTTCATCTGTATACCCACAGTCATCTCCCATATCATGCATGGAATATATCGATGGGTATATGCTAGTTATTAGACTTTTGATCGGAACAGACTCCAAAACATTCAAGGAGTAGGCTCTATGATCACTAGGAACAACACCAGCCCTGAAGGCCATGTGCTTCATCAATGCGTGCATTAACAATGGGAGGATTCTTAAATTTGTAGACAACTTAAGGGGCACAACACCCCCAGTGTTTGTTACTACTAGCTCCTTTTTGTATGTGCTCAAAATATCCAGTGTAGTTTTCTGAATTAGATCTCTAGCATCGTCAATACTTGATGAGTTAGCCTTTTGAACTGCTCTTTGTGTGATTTGTGCTGCAACAGCTTGTTGATCTACGCAAGCGAACACCTCTGAGATAGATTGTGTTGTCGGTAAAGCCAGAGTGATCACCCTAATTCTTCTTTGTCCATTATTTAACGAAAGTAGAACGGCAACTTGAAAATAACAATAATCTGTTGTGATCGTGTCTTCAATAGAAATATCGAACACATACGATTGATCTCTTGGCATTGTCGAAAAAGCGCATAGATCAGAAGACCTATTAAAGAAATGACCATAAAATGCACTTGTTTTCAACCCGGTAGACCCACGAGCTCTCATGACCGTTTCAAAAGAAATATCCATTGTAATATGCTTTGAAAACTCAGTCGTAAATTTGTTAAAATCAGATATATTAGAAGCATTATATCCTGGATAAAAGTGTGTTTGACCTGCTGTGTATCGAGGCAGGTTCGATAACGTGGCAACATCAACATAGTCATCGGATGCCAAAAATAAATCGATTGTGATTTGAGTTTTACTACATTCAACTGTAAATGTCTTGTAAAATGAATCTTGACACGATAGCAATTGACTCGATTCTTTTGTTGTCCCAGATACACCACTTTCATTTCTTCTTTGCAGTGATCCAATACCTGCATTTGGTAAAGATGCTGATATGACTATTAACTTTCCACCAACCCCACCAATTAATTTCTGTGCTGTTCTCAGAGCTGGACCTAAAGCAAACTTAGTAGAAACATTGATCTCAAACAATTGCTTTATCTTTTCTAATGCCAATTGTACATTTTGTTTACATCTCGATAGTGAAACAACAAGCGAATTTGGTAAAGGAATGTATGGTTCATCAATATCAGCCACGTCTAGAATTCTGAATTTATTGGAAACATCATCAGCAGGAATTGATAAAATGTGCAAGGCATGGTCCACAAGAATAATTGAAATCTTGGTTCTATTATCCCTATTAGGCAAATATTCTAGTTGTTGTTTAAGTGTTTCAATTGTACTGACAAATAAACCATTTTTTATGGCATTTTGAGAGACATCTATTATGAATGTGTAGATCGAAGGAGGAGGGGGTCTGACTGTGTATTCCTTTGGTGCAACATATTCCATAACAGCATTTTTAATCTCGGTCCTATCCAATCTGTTTACAATGTTGGTATCTATTGAAGATTGATCGAATTGCATTGGTAAATCGTTAGCCAATCTACAGAAATTACATCTCCAACGTCTTCCTTGCTCAATAAACTTTGCAAATGGGTTGATATAAGAACGACAACGACGACATCTGACAATTAGACATTCTTCATTTAATGGAGGCGCATTAACATCATCATTCAAATGCTGATAAGGCTTGATTACCAACGCAAATGGAAGCTTGGTTTTCTTCAGCAGAGAGTTAGTCTTGGGCACTGCATTTAGTGTACTTCTAATATAATCTGGAGATGCATTACTCTTATCTGATGGCACTGACATGATATCAGGCGATAAATTAATAGGAGGAGGTGGTAATCCAAGATCCTTGATAGGTGGCGGCAAATCAGATAGCAAATCAATCGGGTACAGTTGATTGACTTGTTTTACTGAAGTACCTCCATTACCAAACGCAGCATTGTAATTATTCATACCATTTTCATTATAATTTTGATACAATGCTGGGCTTTGAGGACCATTCAATTGGCCTTGTAAAGGCTGATTGAAATCGGGAACATTATGCAACTGCATATTATGTAGTGAATCGGCAGTCTGATCAATTTGGTTATTCAATACCTCTTGAATAGGCGTCACTAATGGAACTGGCTCTTGATAATTAGCTTGTGAAGGTAAAACACCTGGCTGCTGGACATCCTGGTAGCCAGTTTGACCGGCCTGAGCCAAGCCGAATTGAGCTTGTGGATATACACGCCTTTTGTGATGTGACATAAGTGTAATTGACTTTTCTTCAGCAATTTGGAGGGTTTTGTCAATTGCCCAGTGTAGTTGCTTTTAAACCTTTTCACTTATATTCTCAAATACCACCTGGCAAATTCAGTGTCCTCATGTGAATGCTTCGTTAATGGAATGTACGGTGACTTAGGGAAAAAACGATGAAAGTGCTCGGTGCCAAGCCCTCGAGGATTTCGACGGTAAATCATATTGACCGGAATTTGGACTCCCGTATAAGGTAAGATCATCACTGCATTAATTGACAGCTGATTTGAATGTGGGTCCCATTGTTTCACGTTTATGAACATAAGCCCAACTTCAATGACAAGCTACCCGATAAAATGATATAGTATAAAGATTTAATTATTGTACACAGTATCCTGCTGGATTTTATTCACAATAGGCAGCACCATAATTTCCAGCAATCAGATCCTTCACAACAAGTAATCATGACAACATTAAAGAGTACTTTTTTCCACAGTAGATATGACCAAAATGTCACCTAGGGCTTGTTCCAACTCTCTGTTGTAGTACAACTGCTCTTAATTATTCTAGTCTCTTTCTTGAACAAGTACTTGCAAAGCTAGATATCTGGATTTCTCGGACTAATATAAACATGGATTTTTCAATCAAGAAAGTTAGTAGGCCACATCATGAACTCCATAGTCTAACCCAATACCATATAACTCTTCTAAAATAACATTTGCTATATTTAATACGTTTAAAAACAATTATATTATGTAATTGACAAGAACGCGTAAATCCAGATCTAGAGTACATCTCTTTCATGCAGTGAATATACCGCGCAACAGGATGAACTGCTAGGATTATATGCTAGAAAATCAAAAAAAAGGTGAAATACACAATGCAGGAACCTAATTACGTAAGAAAACGTAGAAAGTTGAAAAGTGATTTGAGCTCCGCGGCTTTTCTTCTTCTTTTAACGCATTCAACCATTCAAGCGCAATTTGATCATTTGAGCAAAATATGACGTCATTTCATACTAACACTGAATTCTGATCGAAAAATGTGTCGATCACTTGTATGCAGCAATGCTCAGCCTGTTCCTAAGGGGATACCGCTCAGTATAAATATGAACTACACAAGACAATTGAGTTGCCTTGGTAGGTGCACTTGTAGTACTTGTATTTCTTCCAGGTCAATCGAAGTAGCAAACACAAGTTAAGAATCAGTCCCAATGTCTAAGGAAAGCATTGAACTTTTCAACTTAAGGCCTAATGAGGAATTGTTCTCTCCATGCGTAATCATCCATGGTTCCATTGGTAAAGGTCAAACGGCTTCAAATATACAGGTGCAGCATCCTCAATTACCTCCGTTAACTTTCCCTGTCCATGACAGCCATTTCAAGGCTACGATTATACTCACTCCTGGTGCAAATCGATTAACTTTCATTACTGACACTAATGTCTCCAAAGTTGTAGACTGCTTCTATAGTCCCCTGGACCAGAATGTCCCCGTACACTTATGTCTGATTGTTGCTAAGGACTCTCCATTGGAGTTTGATTCGCCGGCTTCACAGAAAGCTAAGGAAGGTGGTAACGGTCTAGATTTAGCCATTAAGAAAATGAGAGTCGGTGCAAGACTGATGCAGGCTTTCACTAACGAGCAAATGTTAAGAAACGGTTTTGGACACAGAACTATTCGGTTTGTTGAAGAATATACCTGGGATACCCAATTTGCCCAAAGAATCGCTATGAGAAATACTGTTAAAATCCACATTGTTCGCTCTGACAAAACTACAAAAGAAATCAGGGACCCTGATGTTGCTCAGCAAAACGACAAAGCAAAAGACCAAGGCGGACTATTTGGCATTGCCATGGATGCTTTGAAGAAGTATGGTGGACCATTTACCCAAAATGAAAAACCAGTTCAGGCTGCTTGTGTATTTCTTGATACACATTGGGACGGTAAACTGATTAGAGGCCACGCTGCTTTAGGCGGAGGAGATGCCGATATTAAGCTGGCTATATTTGGTTCTCATGGTATGTACTCATGGCCTACTTGTATGGAACAACTGATTCCGTATTTCACTGATGAAACTAGAGCCTCAACAAAGGAGGTCGCTAACGATTGTAACGAATGTGGTACCCATTGGGAATGCTTGAACATCACTCTTGGTGCCTTTATGCACGAAATTGGACATTTGCTTGGTTCGCCACATCAAGTCAATGGTGTTATGCTGAGAGATTATGTAAGGTTCAACAGATCGTTCTTAACCAAGGAATCGTATTCTTTACGCACAAATTCTAATGGAGCCAAACCACCTATCTTCCCGAAAGAAGAATGTACTTGGAATAGATTGGATCTTTTAAGGTATCTATATCATCCAACTTTCACTGTTCCTCAAGACTATTATGATGCTTCTTTCATGAGGCCGGGCCGTCTTGGTAACTTTGATTATCCTAAGCCCTCTGTATATAATCAAGGTAACAACATCTTTACATTGACTTCTAAGACGGGTATTTATTTGATTGAAATTATTTGTGGAGATCTGGCTAAAGCACACATAGAATATTTACCTTTGTCCTTGGGTGGTACTGGACCTCAAAAAGAGGTAACTTTGTCATTGGATGAGCTGAGAAGTAGGATACCTCCGAATGATGTGCCGGAACATAGCAACTCTTTTGCACTCCGTGTCCTAGCTGTAAACACTTCTGACCTCTTCATTGAAAATTTCCCAAAATCGTTGAGTGGAGGTGATATTAATATGAGCAAATATGGTTATCCTTCTTCTGTGGTAGGCCACAAGTCTGCAGTATCTGGTAGACTTGAGAATAGTCAAGAAACAGGGATTATACCTGTTGATATGAGGACCGTTACTAAAGTCACCGTCTACTACGCACATGCTCTAATGGGGCTAGTTTTTACTTGTAGTGACCCAGTTGCAATTCCTGCCATACCACCAAGAACCTATGAAGGGCAAAAACAAGCGCCTATGACCACATCTAACAAGAAATCAAAAAATGTTGTATTCGGTAAACAAGAGGGCAATAAAATGGATTTCGTTTTACAACCAAACGAAGAAATCGTAGGATTCAACTTAAGATGTGGCTGGTGGATCGATGCTATCCAAATTGTAACAAATACTGGTCGTATGTCACCTATGTTAGGTAATTCAGGTGGTGGGCTATCTGAAGTTCAACCGCCAGCTGGTCAAAGAATCCTTGGTATTTATGGATCAGTTGGAGGCTGGGTTGACGCATTTGGTATTGTATACGGAGCTATATAATAAATAAAGTAATATATAGTTTATTTTTGGATAATTATTCCACATAATGTGAATATTGAATTATCTTTTATTACTGAGATTTGAATATTATATTAGTTGAAAACATTCTATAAAATAGGGAATATTAAAAGAATTAAAAGTATAAGTTTAGCATAAAAGTAAATCAGCTTGATGGAAGGGGTAAAATATAAGTTATTGCACTAATTTCGACTTATTACCAGTAAAGGAAAAAAAAAAAAAAAAAAAACAAAACAAAAAAATAAATGAAAAAAACACCCCAGTAATCCATCATAATTAAAGAAGCAAAACAATATCATCATCTATGATAGTTTTGATCACAATTAATCATAAAAGAAGTAAAAAATTTAGTCATCATTCATTAAAATTGATTTTTTTGGTTTATTAATTACTTTATCTTGAATTCTTGGGTCATATCTACCAGAGGGCCCAACTGTGTTCATCGAATTCATTAATGTGGGCTGGTTAAAATCATTTTTGATTGGCCTGCTACTACCCATAGCTTGTTGGCTACCACTTATATTTTCATGGTCTTTAGATGTTTCGGATGGAGGTGAGGCAACATCTACAGAATTTCTACGAAGAAGGAAATCATTTGGGTTAGAATTGGCACTAGGAGGTGCAGTAGGAACTTCAGAATATCTTCTCTCCTTGTGTACTAAGCCAATTTCTCTTACCTTAGTTGTGTTCAAGTCAGACTCAGGAACTTTAAAGAATAGATCTTTGTCTTCGTCGTACTCCCAGAGTGACCACTCCATACCATATGGCTTCGGTTCCAAACAGTAAACACAATGTAGTGGAACATCCAAGTTAGCAATAATATCAGTGCGCAAGTTCATATAGTAGCCTAGTAAGACACGTGCCACTACTCTATGTGTAATGATAAGGACATTATCCTCAATTCTTTCCAGTTCTGTAATCACTGGCCTTACTCTATTAATAACATCCATGTATGATTCACCACCTATACCAGGATATCTATACCGCAGTTTATCAATCTTTCTCTTTTCGAACTCCACTGGAAAGTTTTCTTGAATCATTGGGTAAGTCATGCCATTAAAGTCACCTACCCCTAATTCGTCTAACATACGCATCTCTTTCTTAGGATAGTCTTCATCAGCAAACCAGTGTGCAGTTTCAATTGTTCTTGACCTCATACTCGTCCATACAAAGAAATCATTGCATTGGTAAGGTTGGGGTTCTGGAGTACCTGTGCCCATTGTGGATTGTTCACCATTTGTGAGATTATTCTTTAGTGCAGCTTCTCTCCTACGCTTATCCTTCTCATATTGATCTCTTTGTCTTTTAGCGTTTTCTATTTCACGGTTGTAAAATGCTATTCTCTGCTCGTTTATAAAGTTTGATAGAGCCTTAGCATAGCGCTTACCACGCTCTGTTAGATGTGAATCTCCACCTATCTTACCGCTGACATTGTCTTCACTTTCGCCACTTCTTGTGATCCATATTTGTCTTTCACGAAGGTTAAAGTTCAATAAATAATATACGGTCTGCGATGCTAAGAAACCCTCGATATTGTAGGCTATCACTTTCTTACCCACATCGACCATTTTAATATAGCAGATATCTTCCGAGTCGTCAATTGGTTCATAGGCTGTTAAATAATTTGCCAACCGTTCTTTGAAGTCCCTCAACGATTTCTCGGGATCTTTACCCTTATAGTCAGGACCAAACACTTTCAATCGCACGTTTCTTTCCACAAGCTCTCTGTTTGTACAGATGGATTCCAGAAACAACACCTTGAGGTTCGGGTTCCTCTTTCTTATCTTATCCAAAATGGCTTTTCTTCTTGCCACTGTGGAGTTAGTAGCGTCAAATATTCCCACAGATCCCATTCCGTTCAGTAAGTAGTCTAGTAACTCATCCAAAGTGTCCAAGGCCCATTTGTCTCTAAGTTTCTTGTACTCCTCGTTAGATGGGTCAAAGAATTTAGAGTCTTGTTCATGCAACGAGTGCTCTTTGGAGTATTGTCTTCTGGTATTACCGACATTGAACACTTTGCAGTAGTACATCAAGTAGTTCAAGTATCGAGAGAGTTTATTGGTGATGAAGGACTTACCTGTAGCAGGCAAGCCGACCATCACGATTATAAGCTTGGAGCCCGCATCTTTGCTAGAGATCATGCCATCGGGAGAGTCCTTAGACCTAGTCAGTCCCGGCACATCTATCGTAGACACTTTCTTCGAGGAGTACTCAAGGGAGTTTGCCGCCAGCAGGTCCCTGAACGAGCCTTTGCTCTTCGTAGACAGCTTCACCGTCTCGCTGTCGCTGTTGTGATCGCTTGACTTCCCAGTATCATTGTCACCGGCACCCTGCTCCTCATCATCATCGTGCGCAATATTCAGCTGGCTAAACTTGGTCAGGTCCAGCGCACTTCTGTTCTCAGGCGAGTCAGTAGGCGTGTTCTCCTCAGACAATCCGGGAGAGTTCCACGCACTGGTGATCGGCGTATCGCTCAGCGGCCGCCGCTCAAACTTCGGAAGCGCCTCCCGCTTCAGCGACTCCGCCACGGCCTCCTGGTGTATGCTCACATGCTTCTCGTTCTTCCGCTCAGTCGGCTCCACATCTGAGTCACTCGGCGCTCCCACAGGATCCGTATAGTCCACAGACTTGAACATTCCTAGCGTTTTTTTCTGCTGTACTAGTGTCACACTGTACTTTGCCACCGCTAGAGAAGAAAGCTAGGCGAGGAACCCTCCCCCAGACGGGAAGAAACATCACTGACTATTTATATGAGTCAGGTTTTGTGTGTGTGTGACTGGAAGAATATGATACTGTTATACGGAATAGCGGGGGAGGGGTTTTGCTCAGCATTAGGGGTCGATCATCCCTACCAAAGTGCAAGAATCTCCACTGAAACACTCGTAGTGCCACATAGGATAATCTGACAGAGAGGATTAGTGTATTACCCCCCCAAACGGAATATCCCACTGTAATAACGTAGTGTGATCTAGTAAATCTGTACTGCCATATCTCTTTGCAACGTGTACAGGTCATCCACATCCCAGAGGAATGAAGTAGTGTTACTGACAACCTGCGCAGGAGAGACAGGTTTGACACCAAAATGACGGGGACAAAGATCTGGCTCGTTAATATAATGCACAGAAAACTAGGCACAGACGCTGGAAAAGAAACCCACTGCAATCTCGCACGCAGAAGGCTGTCCAGAACATTTTTTTCCGTTGGAGAGTCCTGCTATTCTGTGCTTGCTGTTCTGAGCTTTTTCTCGTGAGCCTTTAAGGTGAAAGCGGGGCTAACAGCCAGCCGTAGCACTGCCTTCCAATTGGGGGAAGAGACTTTATAACTAATAAAACTCTTCCAGGTACGGAAAAACTGTTACGGTCTACGGTTGTTTGTCTGGGAGTTTTATTCATTACCCCGCACTGATTAGGGCACAGTGTGTAACTGAGAGCAGATCCTCCACGGGTATCTTTAGAAGAGCACGGAAAAAGCCGCAGAAGAAAAAAATTGAAAAACCAATAATTTGATCTCGAGAGGAATTGCGCACAGATATAAAGTGCCACTTTTGCAAGAGACATGAGTGTGTGCGGCATTATCTAAGTTCATATTGCCTTTATTAATGAGTAAAGTAAATGTAATTAGTGATGTGTCACATGATTTAGTTTGCCATTGCTTGCCTAGCGCTGTATGCTAGGTCGAGGCATGGCACTGAGCTGAGTAACAACAAGGCTACGCTTTTACAAATTGTTAAAAGCATATAATTGTGCGGTAATAATATAGTATGACTGAATTAGAAAATATATATGAATTATAACATAGGAGTAAAGCACAACAAAGAGAAGGGAAAATAATATAGTAGTGTAATTGTGGATATGTCAAAATTTAATGAGTAAAATAAATGACAGAATTATGCAACTCAATAACACTTTCTTTCTATTCTCTTTTCCTTAATTGCACAGACATTGTGTGAAAGGAAGGGGTTTCTCTTTTAACAAATTGAAATGAAGTAAAATGAAGTTATATCAAAGAGAGAGAGGAAAAAAAAAGGAAATGTTAATGCATTTTCACTTGTAATGTACACCAAACGATAGTTGACTTCTTCTTTTGCGCTTCTTTAGAATAGAAGAAAAAAAAATAAATTTTTTAATAGTAATAATAATAGTAATAAAATAATGCAAAACCATAAAACTGTTGGGGGTGGGTAAAGGAAAAAAAATAAAATTGAAAATAAAACAAATCGGAAATGATATCGCTGCAAATTACAAGTGTTCAAAAGAAATACTTGAAAATGAATGGAGAGACAAAATAAAAACAAAAAATTTAATGAACTTGTGCAAAAAAGTTAAGAAATATGTGGTCAGACACACTTAGTTTAATAGCGCCTTTTGAATGGCATGGAAATGCAAAAAAACTTAGCGGCATGGTTCTAGGATTACCAGCAAGTGAATAATGTTAATGTATTGCAATTTGAAATCGATGAGGACTATGATACAGTAGCGAATCCTGTTTGAGTCTAACGAATTTGGTGAGGAACGTTACCGCATCTATCCTTACCGAAATTAATTTTCAAACTCTTAAAATGAGGATTCGATTTAATCTTGTCCATGGCAAATATGGCGTTATTGATATTGGTGAAATTAATAAAGCAACATTTCTTCTCAACCAAAAAGTTAATTTGTTCAACTTCTCCGTATTCTTGGAAAATGGCACGAAGGGCAGTTTCGTTGAAAATAGGCTGTTCTTTCTTCGAGTCAGCTTCAAAATCAATGTTTCCTAGGTACACATTTCTTGAAGCACCGTTGCTAACAGCAAGAGCTAATGCATTTGGTAATGGACCAGAATGTTTACCCCAACCAACTTTACAACGCTGTCTTTGGATTGTGAAGCCATATAGGGAACTCATTGCATAAAATTGGGCTGCTGCGGTTGGATCAATAAATGTTACAAAACAAACATGCCTGTCATCAAGCAGTTTAATAGATTGTAATAGACCTCCACGAACAGCATTACAAATTTCTTCGATCTTCACTCCTTTTGGTAAATTACCTAAATAAACTGTTCTGTTACCAAGGTTGTTTGGACCACCTGCTGAGGTTGCAATAGCAGCAGCAGCGGCAGATTGTTGCAAAAGAGCATTAGAAATAAACTCACGATCAGTGTATCTCATTAGATGTTCCATTTCTGGTTGAACACCTAAGAATTGGGCGGCATTGTGTTGTTGAGTTTTAGTAATAAATGCACATCTATCTTTACCATAGAAAATCTTCTTCTCTTGGTAAAATGGGTTCTTTTGAGCTAAGGTTGAAACAACTTTGATTGCAGTGGCAATTGAAGAGAAATGTACAAATGCAATATCTTTTTCAGGAATTATTTTAATGGAATCTATTTCACCATACTCCTTTAAGTCTTCGCGTAATTTTTCTTCAGTCAAAGGCTCTTTGTTCTCCTTGGAACTTCTGTCGTTGTTACCTTGACCGATGTACACATTTCTTGTCGCACCATCGTTAATGATACGAGATGCAATAGAAGGATCCAATACGGTTGGTTTACCCCAACCAACTTTAATATCTCTGTTATCGATATTTAATCTCTTTAGAATTGCATCAGAATGAAACAAAAGTGCAGAGCTTTCTTCAACGAATGAAATGAAGGCACACATCTTTTCAGGTAAAATCTTGGCTTCTTCAACCACACCACTACGAACATGATCTAAAAGTTCTTTGATGGTTAATGATGGAGGAATGTTACCTAAATAGACGGTTCTGCTTGGGGCGCTTGTGAAATCCAAAGGATTATTGTTCTTTTGATTGTTAATCATGATTGAAGCTGGCGCATTAGCTTGTGTAAAAGCAGAAGCAGCTGCCAAGGTGTTGTTCTGAGTCATACCCAGGTTAGCCACACTCGAAATTGTACCATTAGTGCTTTGTTGGTTATGAAACATATGATCGGTGGGTGCAGATAAAGATGACAAGGAAGAAACTTGACTTAAGGAATAATCATCTGAGTCTGCAGTTAGAGTGCCGTTCAATCCCAAGCTGGTAATCTGATGTTTACTTTGTTGCAATGGTGAGATACCAGTCATTCTTGAGTTAGTGATATTTTGCTGATTCAAAATATTTTCATTGTTAAACATTGGTCTCTGAACTGGCTGGATAAATTTGGAGTTCAAATCTCTTGGCCAATTCTGAGCTGCCATATTCTGGTTAGCCAATAGTTGGGCCTCATGGGGCATGACATTTTCACGAGGCATTTGCAGCATACCATTACCCATCATCATGCCATTAGCTGGTATGGTATTTGAATTACTAAATAATCCTCCATTAGAAACAGGTATCTTGTTGTTGTCATAATACAAATGAGAATTCAAGTTGGGTTCATCTAAGAATATGCTTTTAGCAGTGTATGCTTGAGTGTGATCCGGAAAAGAAGACATACTGTGATAGATTTTAGTTGAGTAGATTTGCTTTTTGTGGTAAAATCTTTAATGATATTAGAAAATAAATTGATAATTTTTTTTTCTTTCTTTAGTTTATTTTTCTTCGATGAAATATAATAATATAATCCTGGTTTACCAAATGTTATGAATTATATGGTTTGTTTGTATCTCTTTTTGGGGAAATGAAATTCTTGCAAATAATATGGATCCTGTGGAAGGGAATCAAAGTCAAATGAATGAAATGAAATGAATAAAAATGAAATTATTAACAAATGGAAAAGAAGTGAATTAAAATAAAACACAAAAAATGAAATAAAGAATTGAATGTTAAAAAAATGTTGAAATTCTAGGAACAAAAAAAAAGTTGAGAGAAAATATGATCTGAATTTTGTCGAACTTACACTAACTTCTTTGTTATCTTCAAATTTTGTATTTTTTTTTTCTTTCTGAGTCTGTATAAGAGTAAAAAGTTTATTCAATAAAAGGTTATCAAAATAATCTTTTATTCTTGTAGCTCTGATAAAACTTGCTAGGATAATGATTAATCAGTTACTCTTGTTGTTTTGAAAATTTATGACGCCTTGAAACAGAAACCTAAAGAACGGACACCTGAGATTTCTTACTCAAAGTTCCTAAAACTATTTTTCCTCTGTTCGATGCCTTTCGATCTGCTCTTGTTTTCTAATTGATAGCTGTAATTAAGGATTCTCCTTTGAAAGCACTTGAACAGATTCAAATACACAATTTCTTGCAGTGACGGTTACTAATACTTGTGGTCAATAGTGTTTCCCACCTTGCCAACGGATGCAAACACAAAAGTAGACCTCATCGCATCTTGTATTATCTGGAGATTTTTTTTTGTCACAATTATGAAGTTTCCTTCTGGAAGAAAAATTTTAACTACTACGTTATATGTGATGAGTCTAGAGTGAAGATATATAAACGTTACATTGCTCTACTCAATCAGTTCTCTATTGTTAGAAGTACGTACTTTTCAAGTATTTCTCAAGTTAAAGTTCTTCTTAGACTGTTTCTTTTGCAATGTGTGTTGTTTTGAGCGTCTTAAAAGCACACTTCTACCCTGTTATACACACTGATAATCAACAAAATTTTGTGTCCTAGAAATAATAATGCAGTAGATATTATATTGATATAACAATATTATGTACACTATGAAATAAACGGTTAGCATCATTTGTAGATGTAACTCATCAATGCACTTCAACTGATTTATGTGCCTTTTTATAGCAGTAATCACGATGGGATCATAGCCGATGGAGGACTAAAAGCGCGACTCTAAACTGCAAAAAAAGAGCCATAGCAATAGTATGTATATGTGTATTGGATGTACCAAGCAAGGATAAAATCATAGACCCGTCGGATTATGTTCCCATTCCAGCTCCTCAATAGATCAATATCAAGTGTAGTACGCAATAGCGTGCTGAGACCCCTACCTATGATGGCAGCCACTAAGCCATTGATGGCCCCAAGGATGCTATTACTATTCAACCGTGGGTTTAAAGTCAGAACATCTGTGAAGAAGATGTGCAGTGATTGTTATATTGTAAGAAGAAAAGGTAGAGTGTATGTCTACTGTAAGTCCAACAAGAAGCATAAACAACGCCAAGGATAATGGCACAAAAGTCTACATCGATAGGTAATGGGAATAGAATATCCACACTAAGCAAATAGCCTGTAAATAATTGCAAAAGCCGACAATACTAGTTCAACTTCCTTTTCCCATTGTATCTAGTCAAATAACATTCATCATCGGCACTGGACAATAGAGTATTGGTATATGACAAATTTTATCATGTAATTTAAAAAGCATTCTATAAATAATTTATATGAAGTAATAAAGACTATGGCTTTATAAATGCTATCTTTTCAAGTACTATACAAAAATTAAAACAAAAACAACATCAATGCTTGTCATCGCTTCATTTAAATTGCCCAAATGGACAAACCAACACCACCGATTACAATGTTCGCTTTACCCTCTTTGTCCTCGATTGTATCTATACAACCAGTGTCAGCTATGGTGGTGTACTTTTCTGATTCCAACTTCAGTTCATCACACTCAAATGACCAAACTCTGACAATCTGGTCAACTGAACAGGACACTAGTCTTTCGTGATTGTCAATTGAACACAAGGCGGTACCAGTAATAGTAGAGGCAGCAGCCTTAGCAATGGTGGATTTAACTGCTGCAACAAATGACATGTCCGGGTTGCATTGAACAGAGGTTAGGGCAAGGGCGTTATCATCACCGCCAGTGAAAATTCTAAACTTCTTATCAGACTCTTGTAGTAAAGTCATCGTCTTGATACCAGATTGATGAGCAATGACATCAAATATACGCTCATTTGATAGGCTAACAGAGGAGTCTGTATTTAGTGAGGATTTCATGTAAATCTTGTTGTTTTCTATTGAGAAGCCTGCTTTTAAGACCTGATCAGTGACATTGTAACCAAATAGATGACCATCAGTAGCCGAAGCTAAAAGCAATAAATTATCTTTGACAGTTAAAAGTTCTGTACCCAACAAACAACATGTTTTGTATAAACCACTGACTAGTAAAGTGAATGTATTGGCCTCTGAAGAGTAATACCATAATTTAATCATTGAATCAGAGTAAACTGTGGATAACAAGAAGTCTTGTTCATTGCTGTTGACAAATGACACAGAGAAATCCATAATACGTAAGTCAGGATTATCATTTGATGTTGGAAGGACTTGCTTACACATCATGTATGGACGAATTCTGTTATAATTTACCTTCCATAAGAAAAGCTCCTCTCTAGCACTTGAAGAGATAACCATGCTGTTACTGATTGCTCTACATTTTTGCAAGCCAGAAACATGTCTTCTTTCTGTCCAGTAAGTCTTGATTTTTCTCGAATTTGGATCATAATAAGAAAGCTTGATAGTTGTATCCTCAGAACCTGTACAGAAGAAATAACCCTTGAAGTCTTTATTGTCAGGCATTATAGTGACATCGCGAATTTCTCTACCATGCAAACCTGGTTCCAAAACATGAGGGTAAATCGATTTCTTAAAGTGTCTAATAAAAAGTTTAGAAGCCTTGATATATGTCAACACAAGATCTTCTACATTCTCTTTGCAGAAATGCCATTGCCTATGGGCTCCACCGCAAACTTCGCTGGCTATTTCCAAACATTCTGTTTCATCATATATATAAAACAAAGATGACTTGAAGCCATATGTAATAAAATTCAGTCTTGAATCCAAATATGATCCCTCAAGAAAGCCTTTTGTGATTTTGTTTGAGTGCAATACTTCATAAAACCCATCATTACCTAAATTTTTGAAATCACACTTGATGAACTTATAATAGCCATCTCTATTTGTAATTGCAAAAATAGGCTCAAACATTGGTCCTAAATCAGATAATTGAATTGATGTTATAGTATCACCATTTGTCAAATTCTTTAGGACAGTTGAGTTATTATTCTCTTTCTTAGTATCAAAAACAGCAATTGAACTAAAACGAGACCCAACTAAGTAGTAACTATCGTATATTTCAAAGCAAGAGGACACGATGTTGGCAGGTTTTTCAAAAGCTTCTCTTTTCTTGATCTCAAGATTATCATCAAAGCTCCAGAAGCATAACTTATCGGTTGGGTTTGGTGACTCTAATAACAATATGTGGTAGCCAGCACTAATAGCAAGGGAGTTACTGAGCTTGGAGAGAGAATCTTCCTTGTATTGTTTAGTAACTTTTACTTCAGAACCATCAATTGAGAACTTCATGGCTAAAATATCACATTTATTGTTAGTAAAGAATACAATATTTGATTCGTATATCCCGTTAGTGATAGAGTAGGACGCAAATCTACTATCCAACAGGCATTGCCTCCATTGTTTAGTTTCAGTTTGGAAAGCCAAGACTCGTCCTTGTGATGTAATACAAACGAGCCCAAATTTGAACCAATAAAAGCCCTTTATAATCTCATCCTTTTCAAAACTTATGCCAGCCGCTTTTTCAATATCAGCAATTTCATATCCAATTACTTCATCTCCTGAATTTGTGTCGGTGTTCAAGTCAATGACGTTTATTCTACCATCATTGCCTGATGTAGCGATGATTCTCTTCTCATCATTAACATCAACACCCCAGACATTCTTAAGTAAATGCCCTTCAAAAATATTACTTATCTGGAGTTCATAGCCAGAAATGTCATTTGGTATAATATTCCACACTCTGCAAGTACAATCTTCGGATACGCTGACAAGATTTTCATCATTATTGAAAAATTTCAAGTTCCAGATCCTAGCAGTATGACTCCAGCCAATTGATAATTCCTTGCCAGTTTCTCTGTCCCATAGTCTAATTGATCTATCATCAGAGCAAGAAGCTATCAATTTGTTATGCTCGCTTGATTGGATGTAAAATATTGAGCCTTCATGTCCTGTCAAGTTATGAATTAATTCCTCCTTGTAAAGATCCCATACAATGGCACCACCCATTACAGTACCAGCATTTATTTGCACCTCAGATTCAGATATAACCTTAATGGATCCAGAATAAAGAATTGATCTCTCACCTACCAACTTCTTTTCCTCGACAACTTTGCCTGTTAAGTCTGTGATCAAAACTTTATTGTAATTAGTTAAAATGTACAACTTAGAACCAACCTTGCTGAATTCAATTGCAGTTATATTTTCATCAAGTACCAACTCATTGGATAGGTATTCACGCCTTTGATTGATATCTTCTAGTTTTAGAATGGAAATAGAAGACCCACCATAGGCACAAATTTTACCCTCACTTGAAATACAGATTCCATGTATTTTGTTCCTGTTGAAAAGCTTACATTTGTTCATCAATTCATTGTGCTTGTAATCATATTCTTGTAAATATGGGCCATAACAGGTCAAAAGACTATCCTTATGGAATTTAACACAAAGAGCCGGACCAATATGTGTATACTCATCCATCTTTGAGAATATTGTTGCTTGATTATATGAGTGAAAATTCAAACTTACAAAATGTTATTATTATTATTGTTCAATTATTTGAATTGTTAGTTAAAACGCCCAATTCGAGCTCATCGCATCGGCCATTGATTTTTCACTTTTTTTTTTTTTCACGTCATTTTCAAAAATTAATATAATGGTGCCACTGAGTAGAAATAAAGTACAAACTATGTGAGAAATATTATATTAAAATGGAGATGAGGAACAAACGATATTTTGAAGCTTAAACTTTACTCCAGTTCATATTGATCTTAACAGTAGAAGTAAGAATTTATTCGATTTTCTTATTAAACATTAGCTATTTAATAAATTACTGAATGACAACTCATGCACATCATAGTAGGAACTTCTCTCTCTATTTATTGATATTAACATGCGTAGAATATTTGGACAATAGTTATCTAAAGTGAGCTGCCAAGTTGGTATTGCTATTCTCCATCCTTCTGTGTACGGCTCTTGTTGTAGGCTGCATTTTTGGTACTCTCTGTTGGTGCAACCCTGTTCCAGAACCTGGTATGTTGCTCTTCAATGAGTTTTTTAAGGACGAATAATGGTTGCTTTGTTCCTCCATAGACGACTTGTTTCTGTTTAGTGGATTGACGTCCTTATTGAATGATTGGCTTTCAGATCTCCATATTGATGCCAAAATTGAGTTTAGTTTTGATTGCTGAGCCTTGGGCAGGAAATCGTCTAATTCTTTCACCTGGTTACTATATGTACTAATAGAAGAGCCTTCCAGACCACTATTTCCGTAAGTTGAATTTGTCTTTCCAGAATTTTTGCTATTTTTTAGTCTTAGAAGCGATTTATCTAATGGATTGGTATATCTCCTCAAAGTGGTATATTCGTGAGTAATTTTTTCGTATTCCCGCTTCTGTTCGATATGACCAGTCATAAAAATAGCCTCAGCACTATCTGTTTGAGAATTAAGATCTAATATGGAACTCTCTCTTTGAAGGAGCATTTTCCGTTGAGTACGGGAATTACCATCTATGTTTTCGGACTTTAAAAATTGTGAAAAGTTATTAATTTTGGTTGTGGAGTTGCTGTCTCTGTCTGTTTTTAATAATGATGTAGGTCCTTTTTCTGTAGTATCTGTCCTTGATGCATATTGATTTCTACTCTTTTGAAAAATTGTATTTGTCAAAGAGCTCCTGGGAGGATTATTATCTGGATTGACTTTCTGAAGATTGTTTGTCAGTTCAGATTTAGCATTGACTTGTTGATTTAGCATACTATGTTTAGTATCATTCAGCCTCGCATTTTCTATTTCATCCTTATCAAAGCCTGAGATATTTTTTATGGGTTTAGAGGGTGCATCAGTGGTATTATCAGAGTCTTCAAGATATTTAGTATTCTGTATCTCTTTCGCCAGCGAATTTTGGATAGAAGAAGGATTCTCGAATTTACGCTCAACACCTGTAGATTGTGATAAAATCATATCTGGAATATAAGGTTCATCACTTTTCGATTGATATTCTCTATCTTTTTTCGTAAACTCTTCAATCGGGGATCTATTTTTATTCATGTCGTCGGCTATTGATTCTTCGCCTTCAGTTACTTTAGCTAAAGTTCTAGGTTTACGTTCCTGTCGTACTAATGAGTGTGAATCAAATGATAATGAATTTGGATCCACCTCTCCTATATGATCTTCGTGATCGTCCTTTACATTTAAGTGATCAATACTTTTATTCGAAGCTTTCGATAAATGTACATCATCAAGCATAGCTTCAATCTTATCATCTGAGCTATTTCCATCAAAATCTTTATTTGTGTTTTTTGAATGGTCAATTGAGTTATGTGCACGTAAAGTTGAATATGAATCCCCTTTACCCTGATTAGGATTCCCATTAAGAGTAATTATATCTTCAGGACTTGACTGAATTACGGAAAGTTGCTGATCTCTAACTCTATCATCACTGAACATCCTGGAGCTTTTCGGCCTTGTATGATGAATATTATCACTGCTGTCCGAGTTTTGTGCTTCCTCGTCAGTAAAATGCTCCACTTCTTCATCCGTAGTTGATTCATTATCATAGAACTCCTGTCCTTGTCGTAATGTTAAAACTGAGTGTGTGCTTCTTGTTCTACGTGGTCTGAGTCCGCTACCACCAATGGCACTTGCCAAAGAATGGGCAACATTACTGCTACTGTGACTTTTTGAGAGGCTTTGTATTGGACTGCTTAGTCTCGAATTTCCTTGGCTTCGGGATACCCGGTTTGTTGGCTTCTCACCAACAAGTGCAGTCATATTAAGTCCACTTATCGCACGTCTTCGATATAAAGCGTCAGAGCTTTTACTCTTCTTGAATGAACCATGCCTATTGAGTAGACCATCACCTTCAAATGTACCATCATGTGTTAAGACTCTTCGTAGGCCCTTAAAACTGGCGGATCCTTTAGCCTTTGATTTAGTACTAAATTGTCTCATATGAGACTTCCCATGAACTTGTGTAGGGGATGTTAAATTAGGCATATCATATTCACCTTTGCATGGCTTATTTTTGCTTCCCATTGGTATTGATACTGGATTATATGCTACAAATCCTATGCGATGCTTGTTCCCTGCAAATCAAAGTTTGTTCAATTCAATGAAATATTATAAATCCAATGGCAATTATGTATATAACAATAGAATAAAAGCTTTTGCTAAGTTATTGATTCCTGTCTGTCTTAGAAAGGGTCCTGTATAAATGTTGATCAAATGTTGTACACTTCTAGCTAGTCAAAGTTGCGCTCTTTTCTTGAAATTTTATTGCAGCTTCCGAAGTTGACAAAATATGGCCAAAATAATGTCAAATAGCATATAGTTAAGATGAAGCATATATGTGGTAAGGTTGTTGTTGCAAATCATGATGGTCTGTTGTTTGTGTATTTACAAATGCTATAAAGTATAGTTTTTGTTATCCATTCTAACTATATATGCAGGGTTGAGATCATTATCGTCAAGTGAAGAGAAAATGTATCTAAATTGAACTAGAAAAAGTATTGATGTGTGTCTGTATTACTCTAATGCTTCGTTTACTGAATACTTTGTTTCCCAATTGATTAGTTTTTTGGTTAAGTCATTCATTAAACTCAAGTTTTTGTTGGTATTGTCAAAGATCACCTCAGTTTCTTTAACAAATTGCTCGTTCTCTACAAACTTTGTCAGGTCTTCTTTGTTTCTAATCTCTGCCTCCAGTTCCCATTGAGTTCTGGATAGAAACTCCATGATTGCTGTTACACGTCTTCTCATCTCGTTTAATGTGGTCCTTGGTGGCGGTAAACGTGGTTTAACAGGTTTGTTGATGCCAATATCTGCGGTTTTGTTTTTATCATTATCACTCCCATTAGCAGATGAAGCCTTGCTATTCTGTTTTCTGGAGTTTCTACCTTTGCCAGAGTTCCTGGGTGTGTTCCCACTCCTTTGAGACCTCCTTAGATTTTTAGCCTTGTTGTCATCCTCAGAAGACACGGTGTTAGTTTCATTGGGTTGTAAGTCATCCGAAACTTTGTCTTGTGTTTCCTTTTCGTTTGATAGTTCCTTTGCAGCTTCGTCTTTATTTCTTGAAGACGATCTGGAAGTGTTAGAGTCAGGTGTTGGAGAGTTTTCCTTTGATGTTGGTACGGGCCTCGATTCCTGTTTGTTCCCTTCTTCCTGGTTTGAGGTCTTTCTGCTTTCCTGTAGTGCTTTCTCCAACATCCATTGATAGTGTTTCTCTTCTCTTGCCACGAGTGTGGCACGTTTCCTATCTGATATTATCTTAGATACATCTGCTCCTTCGTTATTATCGGTTTCTGCTTTCGTGGCATTGGTTACATGGTCATCTGTGGTATCATCAGCGTTAGTTTCAGCCTCGGCTTCTTCTTTGACAGCTTCTGTAGTTGCTTCAGCAGCGATAGTGGTAGTCGAATCATCTGCAATTTCGTTGATCGTTGTGTCGTTTGTGAGGCCCGTTTCATCTTCTTCATCGCCGAGGTCAGGCTCCTGCTTAACAGCGTCATTTTCTTCCTGCTGAGTTTCACGGGATTGGTCGTCGTCGTCCTGGGCTTGTGGGTGATCCTGGTTAGTAGTGTCTTCAGTTTCGTTAGCTGGTGATCCTGCCTGCAGGGTATCCTCTTCCTCTATCGCTCCGTTGTTCTTCAGATCATCTGTAGTGTCGCTTGTGTTGCTGGTCTTTCTCCTCTTCCGTTGGCCAGTTCCAGTGTTAGAGGTGGCAGATGCTGCTGTAGACTCGGAGTCCTCCTCGGGGTCCAGCTTGGACTCTTCCTCTGCCAAGTTATCCGTGGAAGTGTCGTACTCCGTAGAGTCCCGCTTGTTGTTCCTGCGAGCCCTGCTCCCCGAAGGATGTCTCCGGTTCTTGCGCTTGGTCGGTTGCACGAGCTTGTAAGCGCTCCTCAGCTCCCCTGTGTCGTTTGTGTAGTACAGCCGGTGCAGCTCCGGCCTGCACTGCTCACACCAGTACTTGTCTGGCGGCTTGTCGCCATTAGAGTTCGAGATGCCAACACACACACCGTGCTGCCACACGTTACAGGTCTCACACTGGATGAAGAACCCCGAATCGTCAGGCGGTTCCAGCTCCCCACAGATACACCGCGTCTCTCCTTCGTCCTCAACCTCTTCTTCCACAATCTCCCTTCGCATTGTCTTTGTTACTGGTCAGTATAGCGGGGTTTTTGGCACTTGTTGTATCGAATAGTCTGGGTACTATGTCAGAACCTATTGTCTTATATAGCAACTATATTTTTTTCCAGTTTGCCTGTGAAACAGAGAAAGCAAGAGAGAGAGGCCTACAATTATCGTATGATACGGGTATCAAAAGTCACATTTTAAATACATATATACGTCACTCATGTGATGTACACGTACTACACGATACCGGACGAATGGAAATAAAATTTGTTATAACTCTATACGTGTATATCACATGGTATTATATACAACTTCTCCGTTCGAAAGTACATGACTTTTGCAGAGCTTTGAGAGGTGTCTCGTCTGTAGTTATATCTCTTCTTCTCTCTCTCACAGTACGGAGAATCCAGCTTTTCTGGCTTTTTTCCTCTACGAAACTCAAACTTCACTTTCCCTCGCAGACGTATCCTCTCATTGCATAATCTATATGTAGAACACATCCCGATTTTATATACAATAGGAGTAACACTTCTAAGACATCCAGAAACGATTACACACTCCAAACTTCAAACTTCACACTTCATATACACGCTCACGCTCATACTCTCACAACAGAAACTTATATAACTTATGGGAAGAAGAAAGAGAAGCCCGTCCAACAACAATCACAACCAGAACTTCGAAGTACCGAAACTCGGAGCAGATGCAAACACAATCAATGGTGAACAATCACAATCAGATGAAACTGCAGAGCCCGTCGATCCCGATGATAGTAGCAAACTGCCTCCGAATATATCCATCAGAAATAGCACTACGAGTACCACTAGAACAACTAGAACAACTAGAACCACAGCCACGTACTATGACAAAGATGCGGACAAGGCTGCGAAACTAGACATTGATATCTCGGTCGCTAGAGCCTTCGCAGCAACTCCGTTCCCGAGAACCTCTGGAAGGCCCGCCCAGAACAGCAACAGCTCTTTCTCCTCGTCCTCCTCGTCCTCGTCCTCGTCCACGCCGTCTTTCTCTTCGTCGTCCCCGCTGTCTTACTTGTCGCCCTCGAGCTCAGTGACCACTGCCAATGTGCAACCGTCCACCGGCGCCACTCCGCAGTACTTGAAACCCTCCAGCGCGCCTTGCGGTGTGCTGTCCATGTCGTCCTTGATGCGTAAGCACACCAGTGCCAGCTACAACGTCTCCCAGACCACCGCAACGGGCACCACCCACTACGCGAAAACTGTCTCCAAGTCTAGACTGTCCTCCAGCCTGGCCACAGAGAACCCCGCCACCAGAAGCACTTTGCTGAACACACCTCCACCTCACCTGCTCTTGAAGCGCTACCCTAGCGACAACTCCTCCTCCGATATCCTGGACGTAGACCTCGTTATCGAGAAGTTGCTCAAGATGGGTACCCAGCCCAACGGCACCGCACCGACCACCACAAAGTCCAAGCGAGACTTCCCCTTCAGATCATGGGAGATCCAATTGATCTGCTCGCACGCTCGAGAGATCTTCCTGGAAGAACCCAGTCTTTTGCGGTTGCAAGCACCAATCAAGGTGGTCGGCGACGTGCACGGTCAATTCAACGACCTGCTGAGAATCTTGAAGCTGAGTGGTGCACCACCTGACACCAATTACTTGTTCCTAGGTGACTACGTCGATCGTGGTAAACAATCCCTTGAAACCATCCTCCTGTTGCTTTGTTATAAGTTGAAGTACAGAAACAACTTCTTTATGCTTAGAGGTAACCACGAGTCCGCAAACGTCACAAAGATTTACGGGTTTTACGACGAATGTAAGAGACGTATGGGCTCCAAATCCTGGAGATTCTTCGTGGATGTGTTCAACACTTTGCCCATCGCAGCTACCATTCAGGACAGGATCTTCTGTGTCCACGGTGGTGTATCGCCCGAGCTTAAGGAACTGAACCAGATCAACCAGATTATGAGACCAACAGATATCCCAGACCAAGGGCTCCTGACAGACTTGTTATGGAGTGACCCCGATCCACAGATTCAGGACTGGTCCCTAAACGATCGAGGTGTCTCTTACACATTCTCTAAACGTAATGTCTACGATATCTGTTCCAGGTTCAAGTTTGATTTGATCATCCGTGGACACATGGTTGTAGAGGACGGCTACGAGTTCTTTGCCAAGAAGAAACTGGTAACTGTTTTCTCCGCACCTAACTACTGTGGTGAGTTCCAAAACTGGGGAGCTGTCATGAGTGTCACAACAGGTCTGATGTGTAGCTTCGAGCTTTTGAAGCCACATTCACTAAAGAACAAGAAGACTAGAAAGACAAGGCGATGAAAGCATATGAGGATGATAGGCATAGATAAAAAGATGAGCGTTTCTGTCTGGTTGAAGTTGGGTTGTTTACTAAAGTGTTCTTAAGACACATTCTTGCTATTTCATTGAACGTATTCCGATTCTTTGAGAGAAACGATAGTTCAACGAATGCTATGCAATGTGCAAAAAAGGCACCTATGTTAACGCCATTTACTCTATTTTTACGTCAAGAAATTCAATTCTTTTTTCATTATGAGTAAAAATTCAATTTTCAATTTTTTTAAGCGTTTTACTCTTACTTTTTTAACAATTTCATTACGATTTTATTTTCTCTTTTGATATCCATTTCAGAGTTTCATTATTATCCTTTCATTTTTTTTATTACTAAAGCTTATATTTTCTTTTCATGCTATTTTCAAGTCGAAATACCATTTACTTTTCACTTTTTTTGTATGTCGACAATATTTCTCTTTTACTCTATACTTTTCCGGAAGCTACTTTTATTTTGCATAGCTCATTTTTCCAATTAAATTCCCTTCACATTATTTTTATTTCTCTTATTCAAAATTTTCTCATAACCTGTTTATGTATACACATATGATATATTGTTTCAAAATGTTCAAGAAAATAACATAAAGTATATTAATCGACACGTATGCGACAAGAGCACGCCACCTATTTTCATAAACGTTTTGGCCCTTCATTGAAAGAGCTTATACTAGTGGAAATGGTATCACCATGGACGGTTAAGAATTTTGTGACTTTTTGAAGAAACTCAGCGGGCAGCAATGCATCAAAGGATATTTCAAGCAATAGTTGGTGACAACAGTTGTAGTGATTGCCAGTTTACTACAGCATTAAGTGAACACGCATTGGTAAAGCAGCAGGATGTCGTTAGCGGAGTTTGATGAGATCAAGTATGACCACTCGGTGAAGAGACTGGACTCGCCATCGAAGTATTTGCTGAGGAAAGCGCGCAGGAACCCCAATGGGTTGAACGATCTAAGGCAGTCTCTAAAGTCGTCGACCATTTATGTTGGTAATCTATCATTCTACACTTCTGAGGAGCAGATATATGAGCTGTTCAGCAAGTGTGGGTTTATAAAGCGGATTATTATGGGGCTGGACAGGTTCAAGTTCACTCCGTGTGGGTTCTGCTTCATCATATATAACACGCCGCAGGAAGCGTTGAATGCAGTGAAGTATCTCGGGGACACGAAGCTGGACGACAAGAGCATAACTATTGACTTGGATCCCGGGTTCGAGGACGGCAGACAGTTTGGTAGAGGTAAGAGTGGTGGTCAAGTGAGTGACGAGTTGAGATTCGAGTTTGATGCCTCCAGAGGTGGCTACGGTGTTCCGTTTGCCGATCGTGTAGGGACCACGTCGGGTGCCGGCAGAGGGTTCCACGGCCAGCGGTTCAACCAGCACAACGACTACGAGCGTCACCCAGTGCAATTCCAACCGCAGAACGAAGTGCCAAGCATGCCTCACCAGATCACTAGCAATTTCGGTGAAGTGCACTCCTTTGAGCCTCAGTATCCACCACAGGAACAAGGTATGGAAGAGGACGAAGAGGATAACTATGTACCGGAGTGAAGTAAATAGATATATAAGTAATAATTATAGCAACTTTCTTTTGTTTGGAGTAAAATAAATATGGAGTGCGGCATGCGAGTGACTTATTCATGTGCTGAACGAATAGACAGAAACAGATAATATATGATAAAATATAGAAATGGTAGACATGTTACACATATAGATAAAAGTTTGAACTGATATAAGTGTTGGTATAGTGTTCAATTAAGAGAGTGTAAGGGAAGGATAATAAACAATAAAAAAATAAACGGTCCCAAAAAGTGGATAAATGGAAATAAAAGAATGGATTGTAGAAGAGTGGGAATAAATTATAAAGCCATAAGATAAGATGTTAGTATAATCGGATTGTGGTGGAATAAAAAAAAAAGCATGAAGGAATAAACGAAATGGTGTGGAAGTAAGTGGGATATGCAAAAGGGTATGGTGATCATTCCAGTGAATCTTGTATAGTTTTTATGTTAATGACTTGCATTAGAATAGTTTTAAAATGTCTTTTCAGGAAAATAAAATCGAGCACAACTTTGATGCACAACTTTGATGCACAAGCAGTTGATGTAGCAGTTGATTTTAGTTTTGCATTGGATCATAAATGTCATTAGTAAATAATTTATTGGTTGAAGTTGGTAGTTATGAGGGAAACTAGCAAAGTATGCAGGGGTTCACTGTGTGTGATTGTAGTTGGCGCAGTTCTGTTATATGCGCGGTCAGTTATTGTTGTTGTTGGCCATGTTAGTCAATTTCTTCAACTCTTCCAGTCTGTCGATCAGTTTCTTTCTCCTGGTCAGCGGTGCCTGTACGAACCGCTTTGAGAACTCGTCCTCGGACATGATGGTAACTGGCGGGTTTCCGTCGTCCTGGACAGGCGGGGTGTGTGTTGTGGTGGTCGGAGTTGGCGGGGTGTTCTGGGAGGTCATGGATTGCAGCAGCTCTGGGGGCAGGTTGCTAGTCAGTGCGTAGTAGTCGTTGAAGATCTTGCGTCTTCTGACGTTTATGAACCAGTTTGAGAGCTGGATTTTCGTGAGCCCCGTCTTGATCAGCAGGTCTCGTTTCTCCTGCTGCGTCGGGTACGGGTTGTGGATGTGGTCCAGGAGCCACTGGTTGAGTATCTGTATGGTATCCTTGGGCAAGTTCGACCTTCTCTTGCTTTTCTTCATCATATTTATTGGGGGTGTGGTCGTGGTACTTGTAGTACTTGTAGTACTTGTAGTACTAATACTACTGGCACTAGTGCCAGTAGTATTAGTTGTAGTTGTACTAGTATTAGTATTTCCACTAGTAATGTTACTTATATCCATTGCATTGCTACGGGGGTATGGCGCGTCGTCGTTGAGCAACGACCTAATAGACGGTAACCTGACGTTCTCGCCCATGCTTGTGTTGCCGAGCTGAACTTCAACTTGAATTACAACAACTTCAATTACAATTACAACTGCTCTTATATATTGGGTGAGTGGGATGTGGAAATGTGTCTCTTGAGCCGGCTGGGACGTGGGCCCACCACAGACGGTTCCGTGGGCCCGGCGGAGTCACAGCTCTGGGAATTGTGACAACCCCCAGAGCAGAGCGAAGCACACAGCGAAGCAGCGAAGCACACAGCAAAGCAGAGCACTGGATGTCGGAGAAAGGCAAAATAAAAATGCTGTGGTGTAGAGGTGCAATACACAATTGCACTGCAGGACTTGCACTGCAGGACTTGCACACCACACACTTTACTCTGTGATACACACACTGCATTACCACATTGCACTACACTACAGTACACACTGCAGTACACTCACCACACACTACACCACCACACGGCGAGAGTGATTTACCAGTTGGGAGGGGCACAGTTACAGACACCACTGCAGAGACACAACTGCAGACAGACCACTGCACACACCACTGCGGATACCTCGTGGGGGGGCCGAAACCGGCTTGTGGGCCGTACACACTTACACACCGTGACATGCACGTCCAGCGTTAGATGTGACTCATCACTGCTCTCTGCAACTCTCTGCGTTGTCTGCGTTGTCTGGTGGTGCAATAAAATTTTTCAGCTGTGGACCCTTGATCTGAAAAATTTTATACATAAGCACAGGTATAAGTGCAAGTGCAAGTACAATTGCAAGTACAATTGCAATTACTATTACAAGCACAACCACAACCACAACCACAACCACAATAACAATGTCTGATGCGAATGCCAACGAAGACGTGAGAATCCTGGGCTACGACCCGCTGGTGTCGCCTGCGCTGCTGCAGGTGCAAGTGCCAGCCACAGAGGTGTCTATCCAGACCGCTAGGCGCGGGAGGAAAGAGTCCATCGAGATCATCACCGGCCGTGACGACCGTGTGCTCGTGATCGTGGGGCCTTGCTCGGTGCACGACCTCGACGCCGCGCAGGAGTACGCGCAGAGGCTGAAGAAGCTGTCCGACGAGCTGCAGAAGGACCTGTGCATCGTGATGAGAGCGTACCTGGAGAAACCAAGAACCACGGTCGGCTGGAAAGGGTTGATCAACGACCCTGACGTCAACAACACCTTCAACATCAACAAGGGCCTGCAGAGCGCCAGACAGCTGTTCGTGAACTTGACCAACACCGGTGTCCCTATCGGCTCTGAGATGCTGGATACCATCTCCCCACAGTACCTCGCAGACCTGCTCTCCTTCGGTGCCATCGGCGCAAGAACCACCGAGTCCCAACTGCACAGAGAACTGGCATCAGGTCTGTCCTTCCCTATCGGCTTCAAGAACGGGACCGACGGTACCTTGGGCGTCGCCGTAGACGCCTGCCAGGCCGCATCCCACTCCCACCACTTCATGGGTGTCACCAAGCATGGTGTCGCCGCCATCACCACCACCAAGGGTAACGAGCACTGCTTCGTCATCCTGAGAGGTGGTAAGAAAGGTACCAACTACGACGCCAAGTCCGTCGCCGAGGCCAAGAAACAGCTACCGGAGGGCGCAAACGGCCTGATGATCGACTACTCCCACGGTAACTCCAACAAGGACTTCAGAAACCAGCCAAAGGTCAACGACGCCGTCTGCGAGCAAATCGCCAACGGTGAAAAGGCCATCGTCGGTGTCATGATCGAGTCCAACATCAACGAGGGCAACCAGTGCATCCCACCAGAAGGTAAGGCCGGCCTAAAGTACGGTGTCTCCATCACGGATGCCTGTATCTCCTGGGAAACCACCGAAGACGTCTTGAGAAAGTTGGCTGCCGCCGTCAGACAAAGAAGAGAACACTACAAATAAATCTCTCAACTTGAACAAAAAAAATGACCCTACAAATATTTTTTTGACCTCACTCACACTTCATTTCAAGTTTTTTTCTACTATTTAATTTTTATTTGATGACGACTACTGTATTAAACAAACTTCAAAATACCACGGCTGCCAACGCCCAGGTATTCGCACACTAGTTATTTGTGAGGGTTTCACCTCCCACCACATCTAACTGATAAATATTTAATAATCGCATAAATACTCAACTTTCAAACTAACTACAATGAAACTAAGCAGCATGTAATATAATAATATATTGCCTCGACATCTTTCACACTATTGCTATATCGTCAAACTCTGAACGTTATGAGTGGTACACAGTGTGGGTGCCGGGTAAAACCATAGTGAGTCATTCGTAATAACGGTAATTCACCAGAGAAGTCACGAACAGCATTAGCAAATACTAACTGGGAGGGCAAGCTCACATATTCCCTGAGCAGCACATATAAATACATCGTTTTGATGTTGGCAGTTCTTTCCCCTGTATCAATTATCAACTAGTCGAAGCACTGGTCGAAAACTAGACGTTATAGAATATTTGGGTTCCCTTAAATATAAAGCTGCGATAGAGCTTTCGGTGTACAATGTCTACGGTACATGTTATTGATGTTGAGAGTGGTAACTTGCAGTCTCTGACCAATGCAATTGAATATCTAGGGTTTAGAGTCCAATTGATCAAGGACTCCCAAGATCCTGAACTGCTGAAAGCAGAAAAGTTGATACTGCCAGGTGTTGGTAACTATGGGCATGTGTATGAGAATATATTATCCAGAGGGTTTGAGAAGCCCATCAGGGAATACATAGCTTCTGGCAAACCGATCATGGGTATTTGTGTTGGTCTACAAGTTTTGTTTAATAGCTCTACCGAAAGTCCCTCCAGCGGCGGGTTTGGCTATGTGAACCATAGACTATCTCGCTTCAATGATGATGAAAAGCCAGTTCCTGAAATTGGCTGGAACAGCGTCATCCCAGAAAAGGACTTGTTCTTTGGCTTAGATCCTTACAAGAGATATTATTTCGTTCACTCATATGCTGGTATACTAGATGCAGCAGCAGAATCAAGCTTGAAAGCTGACGGCTGGAGGATTGCGAAGGCTAAATATGGTTCTGAGGAATTTATTGCTGCAGTTTACAAGGACAATATATTTGCTACTCAGTTCCACCCTGAGAAATCAGGTTTGGCAGGTTTGCATATAATTGAAAACTTTCTAAAACAGGCACATCCAGGGTTACCAGCTTACTCAGAGGATGAAAAGTCCTTGCTTGGCAATGATTACTCAAACTATGGATTAACTAGAAGAATTATAGCGTGTTTGGACGTACGTACTAATGATCAAGGAGATCTCGTTGTCACAAAGGGAGACCAATATGATGTCAGAGAGAAAAGTGGTGACAACGACGTAAGAAATCTTGGTAAGCCAGTTCAATTGGCTCAAAAATATTATGAACAAGGTGCCGATGAAGTGACATTTTTAAATATTACATCATTCAGAGACAGTCCGGTGAAAGATACCCCAATGCTTGAAGTGTTGAGACAGACTGCGAAAAAGGTTTTTGTCCCATTAACCGTTGGTGGTGGTATCAAGGATATCATCGATCCGGATGGAACTCATGTCAGCGCTCTTGAAGTAGCAAGTCTGTACTTCAGATCAGGTGCTGATAAAGTCTCTATCGGGACCGATTCTGTTTATGCTGCAGAGAAATACTATGCGAATGAAGGAAAAGGGGATGGTACATCACCAATTGAAACTATCTCAAAAGCTTACGGTGCTCAGGCAGTTGTAATTTCTGTTGATCCCAAGAGAGTCTATGTTAACGATCCAAGTGAAACTAAAAACAAAACAATAAAAACAAAATTCCCTAATGAGAAGGGACAAGATGTATGCTGGTACCAATGCACAATTAAAGGTGGTAGAGAGAGTAGAGATATTGGTGTTTGGGAACTAGCTAGAGCGTGTGAAGCATTGGGTGCTGGTGAAATTCTTCTAAATTGTATTGATAAAGATGGTTCTAACTCAGGCTATGATCTTGAACTCATCAACCATGCTAAGGAAGCTGTGAAAATTCCCGTTATTGCGTCTTCGGGTGCGGGAAACCCTGCACATTTTGAAGAAGGTTTCAAGCAATCTGCTGCAGATGCTTGTCTGGGTGCAGGTATGTTCCACAGAGGAGAATACACTGTAAATGATGTAAAGGAATACTTATTGAAAAAAGGGTTGAAAGTTAGAGTAGATAAAAACTAAAACTAGGTTAAATAGATATAGAAGAAAGCCATTTACATTTTAACAGGTTTCAATCTTTTGCATGATATCATATAAAATTAACAGTGATTGTCTATATTTTATAGTGAAGTGGCCAACTCCGTATGATGTTTAATGTTCATTTATTATCACAGTAATATAGTGTTGCTATTTTTGAGTTTCCTTCGTTTAAGTACTGGTTTTCTTTATTTTCCCTAAAACTCCGAGGTTTTCGAAAAGCTTTGATATCAGCGGTTTAGCAAGTGAAATAATAAGCAAAAGACATATATTATTTGATAAACAAATAGGGGAGTGTCATAACTCTACACCTACAAAATTTAAGTGAATACATTGAATTCTGATTGCTATTAAAATTGGAAACACTAATAAATAAAATGTTGGATTACTGATGAAAAAAAAAAAAAAAAAAGGTATATAAGGCCAACAAAATATGAAATATGTAACAAAACTTTTCACTTTCTTCCCATTCTCTCCATTATTAAACTATTTGTATTATTTGAGTATTTAATCATAGACACCAAAAAACTAACATCTGTTCACTGCTGCTTTATAACTCTAAACATGCACTTTAGAAATATTGTTATTGTTTTGGTTTGCTTGGCCTCTTTTATTTCCGCCATTACCAATGAGCCAAAGAATAAAGCCATTGGTATTATTATTGATAGGTTAGAAAAAAATACTGAGACTTTGAAACTCAATGGAAGTGACTCTTCAAAAATTACTACATTTTATGAGGATATTTACGAAATCAACGAGCTATTCTCCACCCTTTACTCTTCCTTTCAGTACCCACAGAATGAATTGGCAACTAAAGCTATAGCTACATTGTTTCGTTTGAGGCTCACTGAAAAGGATGAAGTTACCATTGATTACATGGAGGATAGATTATTCCGAATCAAGAATACTTTGAAGTACGCACTGGACACAAAAGACAGAATGCCAATGCATACCATTGCAGAGATGCAGGGTATTCTAACAAGAAATAGAGATTGGTTGATTGCTACTTCCTCACAGATTTTTAACAAGAATCAGGACATTGTTAAGGCTATGGCAGACGATTTCCCAGAGTGCCCACCACCTTTGGCGGTAGAGAGTAGCGCACCAAAACTCATCGCACTCCTAACAGACGGCATGATTGTCCTAGCATTACTCAATAGTACAGTTGACACATGCATGGGTGGGTTTGAACCATTATGCGTCTTTGCCCTATCAGCTGCAGGTACAGTTGCCGGTGTGTGGTTGATGAATGTGGTGAAGTATTTTGTTCTCTGCAAGTGAAAGCAATAGTAAAAGACCAGAAAAAATAAATACACTAATTTTTCAAGTATCATATAAAGAAGGGGAAAATATTTACTTATATAATACCCATTTATATCGTTATTGGTTGTAACTAATATTTAACATAGCTCCATTACAATAAATATTTTATAACTATTTACAGTTTGTTATTCCTTTATATGCTACGGATAAAATAGTGGCTCTTTGTGATGAAAAATGCGATGAGCATCGACTTGAAAATTTTTGAAAAAAAAAAAAATTTGAAAAATTATGCGATGAGCTACTAGTGTTATAGCATAAATCAATGATAAATAGAGATATAAAACCTCAATATTTGCTGGTTTAAACTTTGGAACAGGAATATAGTTAGATATTCTGTTATTTGGGTGAATACCAGGAAAGAGCACAAAAAATCATGGGTAAAGTAACAACTTCAAGAGCTAAGAAACAGAGACATGATCCTCTTGTGAAAGATCTGAAAGAAGCTGAAGGTAGGCTAAAAAAGGTTAGGAAAGATGAAGGAGATGATAATACCAATGGCGAGGAATTTATTGACGACAAGGCCTCCAGAAAGATTCTTCAATTAGCCAAGGCCCAACAAGAAGAAATTGAAGAAGAGAATGAAAAGGAAAGTCAGGACGCTAAGTTCCAAAATGCTAGATTCAAAGTTATCACATATGATAATGACGATGAAGAGGAGGAAGAGGAAGAGGAAGACTTTGGAGAGAATATATCTGATTTTGAGCCTGAAGACGGTGAATATGTTGAAGAAGAAGAGGTTGTTGAAATAGACGAGGAAGATGCAGCAATGTTTGAACAATATTTCAAGAAAGCCGATGATTTTAACTCTTTAAATGGTAGTTACAACCTGGCTGATAAGATCATGGCATCCATCAGAGAGAAAGAAATGGAATTGTCGAACAGAGGCATGGATGAAGATGATAATGAAGGCGGATTCGCAGAGCCTGCTCCTAGGGTACAAGAAGGTGTTGAACTACCAGAGAAGGTTATCAGAGCATACACCACCGTCGGTTCAATCTTGAAAACTTGGACACATGGTAAACTTCCAAAGTTATTCAAGGTTATTCCTTCTCTAAAGAACTGGCAGGATGTCTTGTATGTTACCAATCCTGAAGAATGGTCACCACACATTGTCTATGAGGCTACAAAGCTGTTTGTCTCTAACTTGCAAGCCAAGGAAGCTCAAAAATTTATTAACATGGTGTTGCTCGACCGATTCAGAGAGAATATCGAAACTACCCCAGACCATTCATTAAACTACCACATTTACCGTGCTATCAAGAAATCGTTATACAAACCAAGTGCATTCTTCAAAGGTTTCTTATTTCCTCTTGTTGAATCTGGTTGTAATATACGTGAGGCAACCATTGCCGGTAGTGTGTTGGCTAAGGTGTCTGTTCCTGTATTACACTCTTCAGCAGCTTTAAGTTATCTACTAAGACTGCCATTCACTCCAGCTACCACTGTATTCATCAAGATATTATTAGACAAGAAATACGCCTTGCCATACCAAACTGTCGATGACTGTGTTTACTACTTCATGAGATTTAGAATTTTGGATGACGGTAGTAATGGTGACGATGCAACCAGAACGCTACCAGTGATATGGCACAAGGCATTCCTTGTATTTGCTCAAAGATACAAGAACGATATAACACAAGACCAAAGAGACTTCTTGATAGAGACTGTGCGTCAAAGAGGGCATAGAGACATAGGTCCAGAAATTAGACGTGAACTTCTAGCTGGCTCTAGTAGAGAATTTGACTCAGAACAACCTCCTAAAGATGATATCATGGTTGACGTGCGTTAAAAATCAGCAATATTTAGGCGCTCATACATAGTCATGTTTAAATCAAAAACTAATAGAAAGTATTTGTATATTAGATAGTCATCATTAATAGAGATCTCAAACTCTCCAAGAATATAGTCATCAATTGGTGTCTTTTACCCATGTCTGCAATGATTTATCATAAAAGGAGCAAGTAGCAATAAATTTCTTGCCCCATTGACCACCGTAACACATCGATTCGTGGCCTTTCTTCAAATAGTTAGTCACCGAGAAATAATCTTCAGTAGAGTCATCAATCTTGACAATCTTTGCACCGTCGTACATGCAGCAAACAAGCAGTTCATTTGTTGGTAAGTTGTCCTCTCTAGGCTTTTCGCTAAATCTCCATACCCCACCACCAAGGTTCAACTGATGGGAGTTTTGCACCGGGATGTTGCGACCAGGGTATATGTCATCTTCGAGCATACGCAGATCAAAAGTTCTAATGTGGTCATCGTATGCACCTGTGATAAGTGAGGTGGGCTGGTCATATCTGAAAGTCGGAGAGCTAGTCTTGATGGCCACCACGCCTGCGTCATGTATCCTACTGTTGGACCAGATCAATTCCTTTGATCTTAGATCATGGGCCATGATAGTGGCATCGTCACCACCGGTGAAGACCACGTTCTCCAACGGATGGATTTTGCCAAACTCGGCAGTCCAGCACTGCAGGCTGTGTTGCTCATCGAATACCTGACTTTCGCATTCCAGCGCCCACTGTGGTTCACCTTGAACTTTAATTTCGATCTTTTCCTGCTTTTGGTATGCTTTATACACATTATCAGTGGAGAAACCTATGTCCCCATACTCAATATCGATGGTGCTGGTTTCACCAGTGGTAGCGGTGAGCAGCAACGTAGCGGGACTCAATGGGGAGAAGTGCAAAGACGCAATTAGAGTCTCGGGATCAAACACTTGCAAATTAGACACACGCTCCAGCGAGACCCCGTCATCCCTAACTATTCTCCACAACTCTACATTACCAGTGGAGTGCGCAGTTGCGACCAGCGTATCATCAAAGGGACTCAGCTTCAAGTCCAGTACTGCTCCGTAAGTCCTATAGCTGTGCAAGAGCTTCAATTCAGAGTCAAATACATCGACAGAACCGAACCTGTACCCGGTGTCCTTGTCCAACTCATACGTACCAACTATGATATACTCCTCTTCGTATATCTGCAAGCAGCAGGGCGGGAACTCCGTCTTAACAGCACTCAATATCTTCGCCTCCATTTCCAATAGCACTTCAGATAACTAACTCTGCACCTGGGGAGTAACTCCACCAACAGCGACTATACATCCTCCCCCACTGGTCATAGCCTGGGCCATCTCATCGCAATCTTATAGCCCATCGATTGGACAGACAGAACCCTAAGCCCTAAACCCTAATTTTTTTCATCAGATTGGTGGTTTTGTGTGTTGAAACGCGTCGCGAAGTGAGTGAAGTGACCTTGTGCGTGCTAGGGTGGGATCAAGCAGCCCTAAACGCACAATTTTTCACTTTGCCAGGCGTTGGATGGGAAACTCTGGGACTAGTGGTCCTGACGGGCCATATAATTGGAGAAAGCTGTTATGTGTGTCTAGGAAGTACTATTCGATAAGCATCAAGGAATTGGCGAGAGGTACGATGAGTGATTTGACGGAGTACTGGGCGCGGTTGAAGCCCTTGCAAGAGGACATGCCGTCCGCTGATTTGGAATCGAAGAAAGAGCGGTACTTGGTGAAGGATGCTGGCAAGCCCAAGTTCGATGTTGAGGCCACTACCAAACGGTTTGAGCATTTATTGTCGCTGAGTGGGTTGTTTAGGCATTTCATTGAGGGTAAAGCTGCGAAGGATCCCAAGTTCAAGCAGGTCTTGGACATCCTCGACAAGCCTGGTAAGAAGGGCCAGAAGAAAGGAGGCCACGAGGATGCCAGAAGGCGTAAGACCGAGAGAGAGGAGGACGCTGAGCTGTTGAAAGAGGAGGAGGATGTTGAGGACGACGCGGATGACATAGAGTACCTGTTCAGGGAATCGCCAGCTTATATCAATGGTCAGCTGAGAGATTACCAAGTTCAAGGTTTGAACTGGCTTGTATCCCTGGACAAGAATAGGATTGCGGGTATTCTAGCAGATGAAATGGGTCTGGGTAAGACTCTTCAAACTATCTCATTCTTGGGGTACTTACGTTACATAAAGAAGATTCCAGGCCCATTTCTAGTCATTGCACCAAAATCCACTTTGAACAATTGGCTAAGAGAAATTAACAAATGGACACCAGAGGTGAACGCATTCATTCTACAAGGTGACAAAGAAGAAAGAGCCCGCCTGATCCAGGACAAGTTTATGGCTTGCGACTTCGACGTCGTGATCGCATCCTATGAAATCATCATCAGGGAGAAGGCAGCGTTCCGTAAAATGAACTGGGAGTATATCATGATCGATGAAGCACACAGAATCAAAAACGAAGAATCAATGCTGTCACAAGTATTGAGGGATTTCCATTCAAAGAACCGTTTGTTGATTACCGGTACGCCATTGCAAAATAATCTACATGAACTGTGGGCACTTCTAAATTTCCTGCTACCCGATATTTTCTCTGATTCTCAGGACTTCGACGAATGGTTCTCTAAGGAGACTGACGAGGAGGATCAAGAGAAGATTGTCAAGCAACTGCATACAGTTTTGCAACCGTTCTTGTTGCGTCGTATTAAAAGTGACGTTGAAACATCTCTTCTACCTAAGAAAGAACTAAATGTTTATGTTGGTATGTCGCCAATGCAGAAGAAGTGGTACAGACAAATTTTGGAGAAGGATATAGATGCCGTTAATGCAGACAGCGGTAGCAAAGAATCAAAGACTAGATTGTTGAACATTGTTATGCAATTGCGTAAATGTTGTAACCATCCATATCTCTTCGATGGTGCTGAACCTGGTCCACCATATACAACTGACGAGCACTTGGTGTATAATTCTGAGAAACTAAAGGTTCTTGATAAGTTGTTACGTAAGTTGAAAGAAGCAGGTTCTCGTGTTCTGATTTTCAGTCAAATGTCCCGTGTTTTGGATATCCTTGAAGATTACTGTTATTTCAGAGAATATGAATACTGCCGTATTGATGGTTCCACTGCACATGAAGATAGAATTGAAGCCATCGATGAATATAACGCCCCTGACTCAAAGAAGTTCTTGTTTTTATTGACTACTCGTGCAGGTGGTCTAGGTATTAACTTAACGACTGCCGATGTTGTTGTCCTATTTGATTCTGATTGGAATCCACAAGCTGATTTGCAAGCTATGGATAGAGCTCACCGTATCGGTCAAAAGAAGCAGGTGAGGGTGTTTAGATTTGTTACTGATAACTCTGTTGAAGAAAAGATTCTTGAGCGTGCTACTCAAAAACTAAGGCTAGACCAGCTAGTTATTCAGCAAAACAGACCAACTAACAAGAAGAAAGAAAACAAGAATGATTCTAAGGATGCCTTGTTGTCTATGATCCAACATGGTGCTGCTGATGTGTTCAAGAGTAATACAACTAGTGAAAGAGGAACACCACAACCAGATGATGATAAAGGTGAAGATGTTGATTTGGATGAGTTATTGGCCCAGTCTGAGAGTAAGACTCAATCACTTAACGCCAAATATGAATCCCTAGGTTTAGATGATCTACAAAAATTCAACCAAGATTCTGCATATGAATGGAATGGTACTGATTTCAAAAAGAAGGTTCAAAAAGATATCATTAGTCCTCTGTGGATTGAACCTACCAAACGTGAAAGAAAGGAGAATTACTCTATTGATGGCTACTACAAGGATGTGCTAAACACTGGTAAGCATTCTACTCCATTGCAACCAAGAATGCCAAAACCCAAGGTTTTTTACTCCCATCAATTGCAACCTCCACAACTAAAGGTCATATACGAAAAAGAAAGAATGTGGACAGCAAAGAGAACTAATTATACGCCAACATTAGAGGATGTAAGAGCCACTTATGGAGAGATAGCGGATGAGGAAGAGAAAAAGCAAAAGTTAGAACTATTGAAGGTATCAATAAGCAATGCAGAACCTTTGACTGAAGAAGAAGAGCAACTAAAATCACAATGGGAAAACGAAGGTTTTACCAATTGGACTAAGACTGACTTTAGAAAGTTTATCACCGCTTGCGGTAAGTATGGCCGTAATTCCATACAAGCGATCACAATGGAGCTAGCGCCTGGTAAGACAGAAGAAGAAGTTCGCAGATATGCCACTGCATTTTGGAGCAATCTTGAACGTATTGATGATTATGAAAAGTACCTGAAGATGATTGAAAATGAGGAGGAGAAAGTAAAGCGTGTCAAACTCCAGCAGGAAGCTTTGCGTAGGAAATTGTCTCAGTATAAGAATCCGTTCTTCGACTTGAAACTAAAACACCCACCTTCCACTAACAACAAGAGAACATTTTCAGATGAGGAAGACAGGTACATACTGATAATGTTATTCAAGTACGGTCTCGATAGAGAAAACGTTTATGAAATGATCAGAGATGAGATTAGGGACTGCCCATTATTTGAACTTGATTTCTACTTCAGAAGTAGGACGCCTATGGAACTGGCTAGAAGAGGTAACACTTTACTTGGATGTATTGAGAAAGAGTTCAACGCAGGTATTGAGCTTACACCTGAAGTAAAAGAAAGAATGGAGGAAGAAGACAAGCAAGGCAAGAGAACTAGAGAAGAGTTTGAGAAGGATAAAGAGCAAGATGACAACGACTCAGAAACAAAAATGCCTAAAATTGAAAACGACGATGAAGCCAAGATAACTAGCGAAGAACCAGTTTCCGATATTGCTACTGATGATGCAGAAGTCAAAGAAGAATTAAAAGAAGAAACAGTTGAAGCTTAATAAATGATATAAATAATTGTATAATATATTTGCAGGTATGGTAGAACAAGAATATAGTTTTTGTCCTTACCAAACTCTGGATTTTTGTAATTCTAGTTGATGGACATTCATTATTCAAAGACGTGGGTCATATTTTATCAAAGTTAATTTCAGTTTTGATACATATTTATATGATTTTACAGGTATAAGTTATGATAGTAAACAATATTTATTTTTTTGGAATTTAAAATCGCGGTGTGTAAAGCATCAGAATCGATGTCATTATTTTTGAGCAAGCAATTGCTTAATGTCGTCTTCGATGGACATTGGCTTGGTCAAAGAAGAGTATCTCTGGTGAACCTTACCGTGCTTGTCGACCAAGAATTTCTCAAAGTTCCACTTGACTCTATTTAGACCCAGCAGGCCACTCTTTTGAGACTTCAAGAAGTCATATACAGGGTCAGTGTTGTCACCGTTAACCTCAATCTTGTGCATAATTGGGAAAGTGACACCGTAGTTCAATTGGCAGAAGTTACCGATCTCCTCTTGAGAGCCAGGTTCTTGGCCACCAAACTGGTTGCATGGGAAACCAAGGATGACCAAGCCCTCGTCCTTGTGCTTCTGGTACAAGCTCTCCAAATCCTTGTATTGTGGGGTGAAGCCACACTTGGAGGCAACGTTGACAATCAGGACAACTTTGCCCTTCAACGTATCGAACTTGAAAGTCTCACCTTTCTTGTCCTTGCATTCCAACTCGTAAAAACTCTTAGCAGCCATTGTATATGTTTTGTTCTATGTATGTTTGTGTGTTTTGTTGATATGAATGAATTGTAACGAAACAAGAGTACAAGAGTAGCTATATGGTCCTTCGTATTTATACAAAATAATTGTCGATGCACAAAGTCATCGGAACCCTTAAAATAACATACTACGTTTGCCATTGTGGGGGGGGAGGGATCGTTGTTGCATCATTGTAACTTGGAACAGTCAAAACGGATCCATTTTGCACAATTGTAATACCCAGTGTTATAACTCTAATTAAGCCTCCCGTGTCTGCACCCGACGTGGAGGCAATCTACGCCCATATAGGCTATTTAACCAAGAATGTAGCATTATGTAAAATGTCATGTGTTCCAGCCAGATCATCTTGCATTTTCGATGATCAGCAATTTTGCTCACTTTCCAAGGAAGCAATGGAGTTAGGCGTTAGTAGTAACGCATTCGTGCATTACCTAATAACTACCGTCTCTTCATTTGTTTAGTGCAATTGCAGTTACTTACAAGTGTTGCAACTTTGCAATTGCAGATACCTACCAACACTCTCTACTAGTGCTCTGCTCTTTGGTCGAACAAAAAATATTTTTTTTTTCAAAATTCGATGATTCGTGGTTTCGGAGTTAATAAAGCAGCCTCCGATTTTTATCTTGTAGTACGTTTCATCATATGATTTATTTCGTTGATTATTATAATAATGGATTTTACCCGGCTTCTTCAAGTTTCTGTATGGTTCGGGGGAGGGAGCGCCAGGTTTTCGCGTACCTGGAGTCTCATCTCGCAAGTGCTGGGCGGTCCACTGCAGTATACACTATACAAAGGGTATGCTGGCGGTTGAACTGTATCTTATACCATATTCTTCCTCAATTGATTGATCAACTGTTTACAAAGCTTAAGCACTAGCACAAGCACAAGCACAACAGAATATGGGTTCGCAGAAGGTGCTGTTCGTTGCGGCACTAGGGTTGCTGTACCTGTCGAGCCAATACTCCCCCATTCTATCCGCTGTGGCTTTTGCAATTATAGGGTTCGTGTGCACAAATGCGCTTATTCCGCGGGTCGGGGACTCGTTTATCAAGATTGGTCTGTTCGGTAAGGATATGAGCAAGCCCGGTAAGCCTGTGATACCGGAGACCATTGGTTCAGTGGCAGCTGTCGTGTACCTGTTTGTGATGATGTTCTTTATTCCGTTCATTTTCTACCGTTACATGGTGATTGGCACATCCGGTGGTGGTCACAGAGACGTGGCAAGGGAAGAGACCGCACGGGAGTCCTTCTTCCCACATAACAAGTTGTCAGAGTACTTGAGTGCGATATTGTGCCTCGAGTCCCAAGTTATGCTGGGTGTGGCTGATGACCTCTTTGACTTGCGTTGGAGACATAAGTTTTTCCTCCCTGCAGTGGCAGCTATCCCTTTGCTGATTGTTTACTACGTCGATTTTGGCGTCACTTACGTTCTAGTACCACAGTTCTTACAGAAATACGTGCATTTCACCAGCATAGACCTGGGAGCCCTGTATTATATCTACATGAGCGCGATGGGCATCTTCTGTCCAAACTCAATAAACATCCTGGCGGGTATTAACGGGTTGGAAGTGGGCCAATGTATTGTGCTGGCCATACTGACACTATTGAACGATGCAATTTACCTAACTGTAGGAGCAGAGGCATCTAAGGAAGCTCACAGATTTTCTACAGTACTAATTTTGCCGTTCTTAGGTGTATCACTAGCACTATATAGATGGAACAAGTGGCCTGCTAAAGTATTTGTGGGTGACACTTACTGCTATTTCGCAGGTATGGTATTTGCAGTGGTCGGTATACTAGGGCACTTCTCAAAGACCATGTTGCTGTTGTTCCTACCACAGATCGTTAATTTCCTATACTCATGTCCACAGTTGTTCAACATAGTTTTCTGTCCAAGACATAGACTACCCAGATTCAACGAAAGTGATGGCCTACTATACCCATCAAGAGCGGACTTGAAAGAAAACCCACCAAAGGGTTTTTTCGTTCCAGTGCTGAGGTTATTACATGTCCTACATCTCATAGATTTGGAATTTGACAAGGACAACAATATCGTTAGTTGCTCAAATATGACGATGATTAATTTGTTACTAGTTTGGTTTGGCCCACTAAGAGAAGATAAACTTTGTAACAGAATTCTTATTATCCAATTCATGTTCGGACTATGTGCATTAACGGCCAGGCATGCTGTTGGAACACTGCTGTTCGGCAATGACAACTTATCCAGCATTCGTTTACAATAAAATCACTAGATTGAGATTTATTAAATAGACATATTCATTGATCCTTTTTCACCTTATAATGCAGTATTAATATATTATAGAATTAAAAGTACATAGGTGCCAATCATCATCTCATCGTTAAAACCGTAAACCATTGAAATAATCAAGATTCGAAACCAATTGACTATCATGCCACATTGGGTTGCATCGGATGACGTTCTACTTAGAAGAAGATTGTGAAGTTACTTTGAGTTACTTTGTACATCACCTCCTCACTGCCATGCATCAAGATGCCTGAGAATATTTGAGTTTGGAATATTATAAAATTTAACGTTTTGTTCCCATCATTTGGGCATTCTTATCACGAATAATCAGGATTTTTCAAGGGAAGCAAAGAACCTGTCTCTTCTTGCAATTAAATCGTTAACCCATTCCTTAACTTCATCTGTCTTGACCCACTCTGCTGCTTGGAAAAAGGATTGGAAGTTTAACTTACCCTTGTGCTGCTTTTCGTATTCAAAACATTGCACTAGTAGCTCATATTTGTCGATATCCTTCACATAGCGAGCCTCTAGAGAAGTAATGTTCTCGTATGAGTACCACAGGCTCTTAATTTCCTCTGCTGCTTCTTCATTAAATGGCTTGATCAATGTCTCAGAGATATAATTTATGGTCTCCATTTCTCTACGATGTTTCTCTTCTTTACCAATTGGATCAACAGGAGTAATATCGCCTACTAGAGATTCAGCCATGTCATGAATTAATGCAATCTTAACACATTGGTCCTTGTTAACCTCTTTGTTCTTAATCAACATGGAGATAATCCCCATACGGTACATATGGTCAGCAATGCTTTCACACTTGGTCATACCGTGATCGAGCCATCCTGTTCTTCTCTGGACTTTCAATTGCTCCAGCACTTTCATGAAGGATAACATATAGTTAGGAGTGTCTTCCGCTAGCATGTTCTTAACATCCTGTGGAATATAGTCCTCAGGTGCCCATATCTTGGTGCTCAACTTGATATCACCGTTAACAACTTCCTGGGATACAGTTCTGGTATTAGACATTTGACGCATATATTTATGATTGGATCCTTCCAACACCTTTACCCATTTACACTACGAAACTCAAGAGCACAGATACAGAAACTCTTACACTTATATATCTACCCAAACCACTGAGCACTTGCTCAGCACTTCGTAGTTGCACAAATTTTATTCTTTATGCTTCTTGCACCATTTAATACCTCACAGTATCCAACTCCCTGAAGGCCTACAAACGTTTCTATATCTTTACCCCCCAGTGCCACTAAAATATCTGGCTCAAAACCCGAAACACTGGCCAATACTGCTACGCGATGAGCTAATCCTTGGCTATTATGGTAATTTTCTGCAAATTGTTTGTTGTCACATTACCGCTTTAGGAAAAATCTTAAAATCCGAAATAAAAACCAAAATATTGAAGAAATAATTTGGCAGAGACACATAGAAACACAGAAACTATTAGTAATAGTTCAGAAGATCATCCTGGAGGGTTAGCTTATATTTGAGCAGTTAATTTTGGTCCCTTGAGAGAGATGGGAAAATGTGTCATACTTGGAACCAGCGTTCTCTGATCCGATACAAATGCCATTTGGGTGGGGAGAAAGGATCCTTGAAATGCATATGCCAATTCGGGGCTAGGATGGTATTTGGCAATCTGGGCAACTGAATCAGCCGGTACCAAATGTAGTTTAAATCCGGGATTTATGCAGCTAGGGGAGTCATTATGATTATCTTGTATCCGTAGCAAGCTATTGACCACGCGGGCGGCCTTGTAAAGGGTGTCTTGCGATGAGCAGCAATTGATTCCGAGCAACATGAGATAATGGGTGCCCTTTAACCAATGAAGGGTCATATCAACATATACAGCATGTAGTATATACACCAATCTCCGTTTAAAAGGAATAATATCACGAAGTAACCTGAGATATCCTGGCACCATGACAGCAACTGAGAGCTTAATGGGTAATACAAGGAGGAAAATCGAACTGACTTCCTCCTTGATACTGGCAGTGTTAGTGAGCTGCCTGGGAACTATCCAATTTGGTTACCACATTGCAGAACTTAATGCACCTCAGCAGTTTCTCACTTGTAGTGAGGTCAAATACCCACACGGTGACCCTGATATCCCATATGATGAGACCCTATTTGGGAGGCACGGCCTGGTGCAATGCATCCCAATGACAACCGAACAATTTGGTGTTGTTACATCTGTGCTTAGCGTTGGTGGACTGATTGGTTCATATATTGCTGGTCAATTGGCAGCCAAGTATGGTAAGAAGAAGATTAGTCAAGGAACCGCATTCGTCTATTTTATCGGCTCTTTGATGCTAACTATGGCAAATGGCTACTGGACCATGATTTTTGGTCGTTTACTTGTAGGTATGGCCTCCGGAATATCTATTGTCGTCATCCCTGTCTACATAAATGAGATCACACCTGCTGAATATAAGGGTGCTATGGGTACAATGAACCAACTTTCTATCAACATTGGTATTCTTTTCACGCAGACTATAGCGTTGATATTTACTAATTCTTACTATTGGAGATGGATTTTGCTGATAGGTACTGCAATTGCACTTGTGAATTTTGTAGCATGGTCTACAATTGATGAATCACCCAAATGGCTTCTGAAAAGGGGACTCACCTCGGAGGCAGAAATGGTTGTTTATAAGTTACATGGTGGTACTTACCAAGACGCGAAGGATCAAATACAGACGTGGCAGACTGATATGAACAGTCACCACGAACACGCTGACTTTGCTGGAAGAGAACCAACATTATGGGAGTTTGTAACCAGAGAAGAGTACAAGAAGCCGCGCAATGTCATATTCATGATACTGTGTGCACAGCAGTTCTGTGGTATCAACTCCATTATTTTCTATGGGGTTAAAGTCATAAGTAACTCATTACCGAATAGTGCAGTTCTTGTCAATTTTGGTATTTCGGTACTAAATGTATTGATGACATTTGTGGCATCGGTTATTATCGACTCGCTAGGTCGTAAACCGCTGTTGCTAAGTTCATCAGCGTTGATGGCAGGAACTTCATTCTTGATCAGCATTGGTATATCCAAGGACGTTCCAATACTGTTAGTGATCGCGGTATTTGCATATATTGCATCCTTTGCTATTGGTGTAGGACCTATTCCACTGATGATTATTAGTGAACTAACAACGCATGAGGCCGCCGCGAAGGCGCAAAGTTTTGGGACAATTTGCAACTGGCTTGCTACGTTCCTTGTTGGCTTCTTGTTCCCTTCATTCCATGAGGTAATGGGCGGAGCTGTGTATTGCATCTTTTCTATAGTTGCAATTGGCTTCGTGATCTACATCAAGTACAGAGTTCCGGAGACTAAGAACAAGACCAGCTACTCGGACGTATGGAGAGGGTATTAAGGACCTAGTTTCCATTTCTTATTTTTTTTTTTCCATTGTGAATTATTAGTATTAGAGAATGAGATATTATATAAAATATATCCTATAATTATGACATAGTAGAAAACTAATATAACAATTTTGCTGAATTATACCTTGTATTTCAGTTTCCACAGAGAAGTGCTTTTTTTTTTCTATTAGATAAATGTAATAGTTTGTAACCTGATCGATCCCAGATCGACAGATTATTGCTTGTCAAACTTCTTGTAGTACTTCTGGGACAAGAAGCCATCCAAGGTCAGGATAGCAGCAGCGGCACCAGCAGTAGCCAGGATCTGTCCGTCGGACTTGCCCTGCAAGAATCTGTGCTCATACTTGGCGTAACTCTGCAACAAAGTCACCACCACCGATGAACCAAGGATAACGTTCACCAGAACGACAGGGTTCTGCAACTCACGATACAACTTGACAGCAAGCGTCTGAACCCTGGCAATGACGTAGTTGGTCTTTTCAACCGCACAAGATTTCAGTTGTTCGAAGGATAGACAGGAACACTTCTTCTCTTCGTTATGTTCAGACATTGTAGTTTAAGTTCTGTAGGTGCTAGAGTATCTAAAACTAGAGCGTTTGGAGAGCGGAGCCCATCGCAAGGAGACCTCAAAATGAATTACATTGCTGCATATTTATACATTGATGGGCAACAATCGGTGCCAGTAGTGGTCTCCCTCCCCATCCAATCAGAGATGACGTTAGTTCCCCCGATTTCAATTTGCATAATGCTGGACCACAGCGATGATCCCTTCCGGTCCAATCCCAGATGGTGTCCTGAAAGGACAAAGAAGGGACTTTGGAAGGGTCACTTTGACTCCCCTAAAATAAAAAGTGCTTTTACCCGGATTTCTGTGCCGTCCTGGTGCTAATAGAGACAATGGGATGAACTACCTGGTATTTTGGCATCCGATGGGTACTCTTTCAGATGTTGCCTTTCTATGGTTTATATCTTATACTTATCTAGAATATTTAAATTGTGGTACATTAGAACACCGGCTGTTTTATGGTCCAGCTTCTTGCTTCCTTCATGCCTTCGATGATATAGTTCTCTGGAGAGCCACCTTTCTCATCTTCTATGTCATCGTTGCGCAGTCTTTCCCTCTGTGCCTGTGATAGCTTGCTCCACTCGCGTTTCTTCTCCATGAACTCCCGCGTGTCCATGTTGTTGAAGCCCTTTAAGTCCTTCTCCGACATTTTCTCGCATGTCCGCCCGTCTTTACTGTGGTATGCAGTCTTCGTGCTGCTCTCTGGCCTAGAGACGTTGCGCTTGGCGTAGTACTCCTCTTCCATCTCGTTGATCTTCAGGGCCTCGATGTCTATCAGGTTTACACCCTTCTCATTTCTTGCCCACCCGGAACCGCCGTTCAGTATATCGTCCACACATTCACGAGGAGTAAACTCGCCAGGTCTGGGGTCCCAAGGCAGCTGGAAGGTCTTCTGGTAAAGAGTATCCACTAGTGGGCTCATTGCTGCTGAGATCGTGTTCGTAAAACGCGTGCGTTGTGTGGAGGATGACATGCTTGTGCCTACACCACTCGTCCCAGTGCCCGAATTGGAAAACAGCGTGCTTGGGATAGGAGACGATGTCGGAGATCCTCTCTCCGAACCGCCGTCCAGTATACCTGTGAGTTCACCTCTGAAGCTTGTTGAAAGTTGGCCCGATGTGAAGGCGTTGGGGACAATGAAGTCTTGGTAGCTGCCTCTAGTCAATTTCATCTTCAGTGTCATATTTAGAATCGAGTTAACCTTGGAGTCATTCAGTAGGAACCTGTTGGAGATAGGTGACTCGTCCTCCTTGATGTACTCGGTTATATTTATCTTTACTGTACCGAGCAGAACTTTACCAGAAGTCCTCTGCGTGTAATTGCTATTGCAGTTAGCGCCATTAGTGACAGAGGAAAAGCTTGGATGCATCCGCAGTGTATGAATGTTGGTATCTAAACTAAACCGTTTCAAGTCAAAAGCATTAGCGACATTATTGGCCTGGTTGTCTATGGCGTTCTTCACACCAGCAATGGGACTGTCCCTACCAGAGTCTGTGTTGCCGCTCCCGCTCCGGCTTCTTCTTCCGTTATCGTCTCTTTTAACCGACGACATGGCACCTGGCTTGTTGTCGGTAAACTCAAAGTACACCTCCAGGTAGAGTAACTTGGGCACGAACTTCCTGTACTTGTCGAGGTGTAGCTTTACATGCATTGGCTTCTCAAGCTTATAATTCCACTGAGCTCTGTGTCTTTTCACGGAGACTTTGTTAGTGATACCGCGGTGCACATTCGAAACACTAACAGACTCACCGGAGGCACCAGTGACAGTGGTATCCGAAGTGCCCGTGCCGTCTTTCAAGTTCCATTTAACATAGCACACACCTCCTGACTGCGGCACGTTGACCAGCTCTTTGATCTGAAACTCCAGCAAAAACTTGGGCCTCTTATCCTTCCCGCTCTTCCCAATCGCCATCCTTACGCTGGTTTGTAGTTGTTTTAACTTGGTGTAGTAAGAAAGCTTAATGAGTTGTAATTATAGCTCATCGATGTATGGGCAGGCTTTTTCAAGTTTTAGGCAAAGAGTGGGCCAATAGGGGATGTCAGATTGAACGTATGCATCATGTGATATGTGATATAGTGTTTTCATGTCTAGTGGGAAGCTGGCCTTCATGAAGGCATAGACATACTTGAGTTACTGTTCAAGTTAACGTACTCATTTGTACAGACTATAATTTGATAGACTTCAATTCAAGGACTACTGTCAATTTGGTCCCATACAAGTACCTTTAATGCATATCATGGCAGCCCCTGTCTACCCTCCATGCTTGGCACTACAGTTCTTATTTATACTATTCTAATACATGTATGAATGATTTGTCAACGCCAAATAGCAAAGATACTCCGCTGGTTAGCTATTTCTTATCTGTATTGCATCAAGTATCTGATCTCGTTCGAATGTCACTAGTATTTTGCTTGACGGATCATAATCAGGATAATTTCTATCACACATATCGCAGTCCAGTAGAGGTTGTAAAGAAATAGGACTGTTACGTCAGGGTTGAACAATTCCAAGAATATAAGCAATCGTGTAAGCGCAGTAATAACAGTGTACTTTACACATTTACACCACAGTACTAACTCAGGTGGACGCTCTAAGTATGGACGGAACTCCGCATTCGAATCATTAGCTTCCAAGTCACTGTTGTCTTTGGCTTGTTGTAAAGACATGACGCGTACATCTCTTAAGTAGTTATTGAACGAATTTATCATTGATATTCCAAGAGTGTAGTAAATAAAGAATACATCTACCTTGGACATCTCAAGAGCATAGCAAAATGTAACCAAAACCATCAAGGCTGCCTCCGCTATCCACCTTACTATTGTATGTCGCTTGCATATGTGCAGGTAATTATGGTATGTATTGGTATAACTTTGCACAAATACCTTGAACATATACGCAAAGCAAGACATGCCATGAAAGTATAAATCAAAAGTCGGGAGCAATGGTACAATTGGATATATGAGTAACCCCCAAAATATGTAAAATGCAGTGGTTCTGATACAATAGTACCATAATCTGAACTCAGCTGGCCTCTTCGTGAATGAATGGAGATCATCAGGTTTATCGCCGACGTCCAGCTTCCCTTCATCTTGTTGTAAGTAAACATCAAGTTTATGTGCAACAAATCGGGATGAAGGAAACAGCACATACATAGAAAATGCGGCATAAACATTGGAGTCAAATGAAACATTCACGACACAATTAATAAATTTTATAAACAACAACACCAAGCTTAGCTCTGCCACCCATCTCAATTTGGTATATGCTGTACAATTGCCCAAGCATAATTGGTATAAATTTTTATACTTTTGGACAAGTGTAGCGCCCGGCTTCAAAGACAACATTTCACCAGGTTCAATCTTGTAATCCTCCAGTGTACAGCCAATCTGCCATCCCTTCAGTACTCGGCTGATCTGAAACCGCCATATTTAAACTTATACTACAGAATAGTCTGGCTTACAAGTGCAGTACTCAGAAGTAACTCCAGCATTGCCCAAGAGAATAGAGGCTTGTGAAGTTTATAGGCATGCCTAACACTACAGCGTACATGGTGATTTTATGATTCAGTGCGTATACTCCGATTCAGTGCTTATACTCCACCAAATCTGCATGCACTTACTGAAGCTCCTCACGAGGTACCAGTTTATAAGTATTTAACGGAATATGTTGGGCTTGTATTGTAGTGTTAGTTCCTGCATTTGTTGTTGTCAATTCTGCACATTCTAGTCAGACAGAATCTTTCATATCATAATTCTGCCAACAACATCTCATATCAAGTTCTGCTATCAAAAAATAACATCAACCTCTTTCTCTATGAATAAGTTTCACGTCCCATGGTCTATTTCAGTTCGTGGTATTATGCCCAGTCAGTACACTGTGTCCTAATTTCACTATATCGCTTCCATTTCAGGTGCGCATACTTCTCACCTGACGATACGAAATCTAGTGCTTCTCATCTGGTTTTGATCCTATCGTTTCAAGTACATCTATTTTGTTATTATCACTAGGTGTTACTTGTTGCTAGCGTATGTGTAATTGGTGCCATGTGTACGTTATGGCACGGTGTTAGCTCCGGTGTTATAGAGGTCTTTGTGTAACATAGAACGGACCATATGACTTTTCGTAGATAGTAGCTCTAAGGTGTCTGGGTGTTTCTGCTACTTAGGACTTGATATTCTAAAAATAGAAATCTACTAATGCATCACTTAGTACTAAAAGGAGAATAGAAGTTACTCGTTCAAAAAACCATTACACGTGCTGTTCAAACACGAAAAATTCAGAAAAAATTTTTTCGTTTCCGCTTCTCCTGTGCGGGGTTCTCTCTGTCTCTCTGCGTGTTTCAGCTGCTTCCACCACCGAATTCTACACCTTCTCTGTGTTCTCACAGCCCCTCAGTGATCTCTCAAGTGTATTCTGTTACGTTCTGCTCTCCCCGGAGTCTCCGCGACCTGATTACCCGATTTATTCCGAGTTGGTCCTTCTACTTAGGGCAAAGGGTGTAGAATGTAATGTATGGGTGTTTCCATTCCTCTGTAAACTGCCTTTCAGTATTCAACCTGTACTTACAAGTGGTCTTGTGCGCATGGTTCTAAGGGTGTGTGTTTTGTGTGTTTTGTGTTTTTGTGTTTGTGTCTCTGTGCCTTTCTTTGTACGATGGAACGAGCTTTTTGCTTTGTTAGCTGGGCTGTGTCTAGGCGGGTTTTGGGCGGTAATCTTGAAAAGACCATGTGGTGCAACCTCCTTTCTGGGGGGGGAAGGCGTCTCCATAAGATTCTGAGATCTGGAGATCTGGAGATCTGGGAGAGAGAGATCTGAGCAGTCGGCGGTTAATTATATCGTAGGGGGGAGAAAGAAGACACAGACGAGCACGGAGGAAAGAAATAGCCATAAAAATAAAGATGGTTCCTGTGTATGTGTGTGTGAATGAGTACAGGCGACGGATGGAGGATGAGATAGACATGAAGCCCGGGGACAAGATCGAGGTGCTGATGGATGACGGGGAGTACAAGGACGGGTGGTACCAAGGGAAGAACCTGCGCACCGCGCAGGTCGGGCTGTACCCGGCGGTGTTCACACAGCCCATCGGCCATACGACCAGAACCACCGCGAAGTCAGATAGACGTGTGCCCACGCCCAAGCTAGACCACGGGAACTTCGTAGATACCAGAATGTCGGGAGCGGGTGGCCACGCTGTGGGCGCTGTAGGCGCTGTGGGTGCGGAGACACCGCCGCTCAGCGCTAGCAGCGTGGCCACTAGCGCCGTGCACTCGACACTGAACGACATAGACCTTGCGCTGGCGGAGCTGAGGAAGGACTCGGTGACGCTGAGCCAGCCTCCGCAGGTGTCAGGCGAGTCGCTGCCGCCCACTCCCATGTCTCGAGACAGCGGTGCTGGGTTCGCGGCAGGCAACCCCGTCAGCCATGGCCATGCTAGCTATAGTGTTCCGCTGTCCAGGGATAGGATCATCGCCTGGGCGCCGAAGGATGTCGCAGAGTATATGCTTTCCCGGGGGTTTGACTTCACCACCGCTTCGAAGTTCCAGAAACACCAGATTACGGGTATCATCTTGCTTGAGATGCAGACCAACATGCTGAAGGAGATAGAGATCAGCTCGTTCGGGATACGCTTCGAGCTGGAGAAGGAGATCAACCACTTGCGTTCCGTAGTTTACAACAATAGCACGCCGCGGTTGCATAGCAACAACTGGGATGGCTCCAGGTCAGCGTCGCAGAACACTAATAGAGACAGCGTGCTCATCTCGCCTCCGAGCCAGATGGTGTCATCGCAGACTGAGAAACCGTACCGCTCGTTGGACAATTTGCAAAATCCAGCAAGGATACGGAAATCTTCTACTTCAAACAGGCCTGCATCGACCATCATCTCGTCGGAGTCCTATAACAGAAGGCCTAGTGAAATTCATAGTCTATCCTCCAGAGTTCCAACGGGCGGACTCTCCGTCCCAGGCTCAAATAATAGCTCTAACCCAAACTTTAACCCAGCATTGTATGCTGTGCCAGTGGATGAAATACTGAAGGACGGCACAATATTTGAGTCCCCCGGAAGAGCACCAAAACCACCTTCTTATCCAAGCCCAGTACAACCACCTCAATCGCCAATGGCAAAACCAAACAAAGGTAACAGCCCTTACATGGTCGCACCTCCTAAGTTTGAGAGTAGAACCCCATCATTGGCATCCAGTGCATCGTTGGTCAATTCCAGCAATTCAATCCTTACGAGCTCCTCGGACCTGGGGAATAATTCATCTAAGTTTAAATTTCCTGCTAACCAGAACGACAAGGTCTCGGGATTACTAGCACCCAGCAAAGAGATCTCCCCCAGCTTGGAAATGGATGGCCTAAGCGGGAGAACAAGCTCTTCGGGAACAAGAGATGTTGCTCTGGGTGATTCTGACACACCAATCAATCTACCTAATCATTCGAGGAAATCAAGTGGTCTGAAGAGAAACTCTGTCGTGTACAAGACGCATAAGAAAAGTGAATCCGGTGGTTCCTTCGTTGAACTCTTCAACAGGATATCAATGCTTTCTCCAGGGAAAGATGAAGATCCGATTAACGGACATAAAAGATCTTCAAGCTCTGCTACGTATCAAAGTCATACGCATAGAAGATCAGCAAGCAACGCTACAATCCAACATCATTCTAGAAACTCATCTCAAAACTTGAATCATATGAGGCAGCCATCAATAGATGAACAGAGACACAGAAGAAACTCCTCGCAAAATTTAGCTCATATGAGAAAGCCCTCCATGGATGGAGCCAGACATAGAAGGAACTCTTCAAGGTTGTCATTCTTTGGAGGTAAAGGTGATAACTTACTACAAACATTGTCTCCTAATGTACTGACAAGTCAAAGTCATAGTCGTAAAGGCTCTTATATTACAAGTCCTTTCAAGCAACAATTTACAGACGCTGTGACAAATTTGGAGTCACCGACTGCAAATAGCAATGGTATATTATCTCCCAGCAAGGCCAAATCTCCTCAAAAATTCACGTCCCCACTTAAGTCAACACCTAACACTACAAAACATGACGACAAGAAAACTGGTGAGAAACCACTTGTTCATAAAAATAGAATTGATAACATCCTGAAGGATGAGGAAGAAAAGAAAAGGTCGGTAAGTGAAACGGCCGTTAAAGATAAATCTTCAAGACTAGCAAGGCCAATAAGACCAGCAAATAATAAACAGCAAACATCAGCATTCCAGGAAGGTCTTAGATCAATCACTGTTCAGGAGGCTATGAAAACTGCAGATTGTTCTGGTTGGATGAGTAAAAAGGGTAGTGGGCCTATGGGTACATGGAAAGAAAGATTTTTTGTGTTACATGGGACAAGGTTGTCATATTTTGCTAGTGTAAATGATACGAAAGAACGTGGTTTGATTGATATCACAGCACACCGTGTTGTTCCGGCTAATGAAGATGATAAGTTAGTTGCACTCTATGCCGCAAGTGTAGGAAAGGGTAGATTCTGTATCAAATTATTACCTCCACAACCAGGTTCCAAAAAGGGTTTGACATTCACACAGCCAAAGATACATTATTTGGCTGTTGAAACTAAGGATGAAATGAGAGCATGGCTTTCAGCATTGATAAAAGCTACTATAGATTTTGATACATCTGTTCCTGTCATAAGTTCATATGCAACTCCTACTGTCTCTTTGTCAAAGGCCAAAGAAATGTTGTCTGAGGCTAGAAAGTTGACACAAGAAAGAGACAACGAAAGGAGATTTGATGAGACCGATGAAGATAAGCTTTACTGGGAAGAACAATTACAGCAGAACAGTTCAAGTTCGTTGGCTGATTCGAAAAAGCTGGACCAATTTGGTCAGGAGTATTTTTAAAAATTTAATATTTACTATTCATCTGTTGTTTAATTGGTTAGCATGAATGAGTTGAGTTCATGAGTATAATGCATAATTTAAAAGGTTTCTAATGTAATATTACAATATTGTTTAGTTGTCTGTCAATAATATCGATGCCTAAGTGATTGATATGTAAATAATAAGTCCTATATAGCTCCTAAGGCAAGTCATTCTTGCCTATGGCATTTTTCAAGTGCATCCAAAATTAACTGGTTTCCCTTTGGATCTAAATTCATCGCAACGGTGAATTCTCGTATTGCTTCATTTTTGCGACCCATTATCTGATACAACTGTCCCAGCACAAAGTGCACTGTTGGTTCCTCCGGTGTTAATTTACTCAATTCTTCAAAGCTCTGGAGAGCTAAGTTATAGCGGCCCATAGCATACAACAGATTGGCTCTCTTAAACCTTGCAAGGTTAGAATTTGGTTGAAGAGTGCATGCCAGTTCATAGTATTCAAGGGCCTTGTCTTGGTATTCGAGTTTTTCGAGTGCAACACCACAACAGCAAATTAAAACAGCATTTATGGGGTATATCTGTCGGGCTTTTTCAAAATACAATAATGCTTCATCATAATGTCCTAGCTTCATCGAATATATACCCATACCGTAATATGCATTGTAATGTCTTGGATCACACGCAATTGCTTTCCTAAAGCACTTTTTAGCGGCATCAAACGAGTCGTTGGAAGAGCATTCATGGCCTTGTAAAGTGTATGCATAAGCAAACTTTGGGTCAATCTTAGTAGCTTTCTCAAACGCTTCAATTGCATCTTCATGATCTTTCTTTAAAGAAAGATAATTACCTACACAACACCAAGTTTCGGGTTTATTAGAATAGTAAGTTAGCAAATAGTCAACAAGGCTAGCTAACCTTTTATAATCTTGTAAATGCCACAGTAACGTAGAAAATATTTCAGTGTCCGATATCCTATAAGGTTGTAGTTCAAAAAGCTGCATAAAGTATATTGATGCCATTTCATAATTAACAATCTCGTAATGAAGTTTACCAAGTTGGGCTAGACACCAGGGCATATTTTTTACTATGTGGTCAGGGATACAATTGTGGAACAAACGGATTGCTTTATATGCATCATACGTCGAACAGCATTTTGCGATCAACCCAAATATATATGACAGATCGGAAAGCTTCATTTCTTTGCCGTTGTTTGATAACAATTTCATGGCCAATTGAGATTCATCAATTTCATCTTCCTCTCTAAAAGTTAGATCTTGAAATTCGTTAGAGCTTTTTATTGTTTGAGGTGTTTTAGTTAATGTATCTCTATGGTTTTCATTAGTTGAGAAAAGTTTTGATGGAGGTGTTGAAAATAATTTACCTTTAGTCTTTGATTTCGCCTGCGAATTGACTGAAGAGTGGTTACTTTTATACGTGATCTTGTTGTTCGAGTTGGCAAAGAGTGGTCCCCCGCTGCTGACTCCTTTAACAGCATATGATGGTGTCTTATGAGCACTACTAAAAGAATTTTGGGAGGCTGGACCAGAATTAGAACTAGGAGAAGTCGTTGAAATAAATGCAGATGTTGTAGTGTTTGTAGTTCTCACCACAGGAGGGGAATTAGTACTTTTGAAAGGGGTAAACAACAGTGATGAACCTGATGAGAATGGTCGTGCTTTCTTTACTCGTGAAGTACTTTGAAAACTTGGTTTGGCTCTATGCTTTGAATTTGATTGTTGGTGAGAAGTAATAGTATCAGGTGGAAACCCTAATGATAGGGGGTTATTAATAGCGGATTCTGTATTGTATACTAAGAGGGGGGTTCTATAATATTCTGTCCATTCTCTATTTCTTTTTTCTAAAGTTCTGTAGTGGTTAGGAAGATCAACACTAGTACCCATTTTATTCAGTTGTGCCATGGCCTCCCATAAATAAGGGTTATAGGACAACGCCTTTTGATAGTGTCCCTTACTATCATCCATTTTAGATATTTTATAATACAAGTTACCCAACAGACAGTGTACAGTTGCCTCAGTGGGACCATGTGGTAATGGCATCCGCTCATTCCGGTTTTCTTTCTCATTTCCTTCGATAATATCAAATTTTAAAAGACTTCTCTCAGAACTTTCCATTTCTATTTCATTACTGGACTTCAGGAATCGGAGTAGCGATGTAATTGCCTTGTCCATATGTTTTGACAATGCCAGCGCAGATTTGGCAAACACAAAGCATGTTGCCAGGTTTCTTTCTATATACGGCTCAGCAGCCTTCATTGCAACAAGGTGTTTCCCATTCAAGTATAACGCTAAGCAGTAATAATACTCATAGTACGGTAGGTAGAAATGCGATTTATCCAGTATTGAGCATTCTGCATGCATGATTTCACCGTAAAATTCAGCAGAGTCGTAGCTTAGGTCTTCTAAACAGCTTCTGATCACATCCTGCAACTGTTGTATACGTTCTAGGCTATTGCTATCCTCTTCAGATTCCGGCACGGACTTCCCATTCGAATCAACCATTCTGTGTTTACAACTTGCTGTATTTATATAGCAATGTGGATTTAAGGATCAGAGAAATTAATGGCCACTATAACGTCAGTAGGATTCAAATAAAACCACTATGATCTAGGAATTATAAAGTCAGGAAGTCTCTTTTACAGAATCGATATTTTTAATGATTGCCCTCTTTATTTGTGTTGTAACCGGTTTTTTGTCAATTTTGTTCAAACAATGCGATGCGATGCGATGGAATGCGGAGAGACCGCAATGGACACAAAATAAAGTCAAAGAATTGGAATAACGAACATATAAAGGTTGCTAAAGGTAATTTCACAGTCAAATGTTCATTTGTGAGTTAGAAGATAACAGTTTTGGCAGGTCTATTTGCTTTCTTCCTGATCAAAATAATCAAATTTTATGGCAGAACACATATTTATTAAAGAAAAGAACAATACATATTTATGTAAAAGACATAAAATTCCTAGAAGTTCAAAACTTAAAGAACTGGGGTTAGAGAAACTGTCTAAATTTTAGATTGATATTATAAAAGTATCTTAAAAGGGTATTTTTAGCAATTTTTTAGAGATAATTATCGTCAGCGTATTTCTTCTAAGCGATTACACAATCTGGACTCCAGAAAAACCCTTTGACAATATAATTGTCCCTCTTTTCTTGAGTGTTATCCTTTTGAGTGGCTTCAATAGTTGGTTGCATTGCTTATTATGAAATTGGTGATTGTAATTTAATGTTTTGTAGATGTTTTGTTGTTATGTGATCACCATTTGAAAATGAATTATAACCTACATTCCAAGACGGAAACTCTACAAGAAGATTAAAAATACTGGTATTTATACCTTTCTACAGATCTAGTTCAATATTAAGAAATGACTTTCATTTTGTGTTGAAACACTATATTCCTGAAACTATAATACTTCCGATAGATATAGTCTTGTAATTTACCCAATCGGGTAAATTACAAGGTCTTCAATACGATTGTCGACTAGAGTTAGATATTTGAGGTGTAATAAGTAAGTTTTAGATCATTAACCATGTTGGACCCTCCATTATAAGCTAGATAATTATGAAAAAAAGCTACATGAAAAAAAATATATGGACCTTGTTTCATGTTTGATTAATGCTAATGTTAATCAGCTTTTGGGGTTTCCTCAGATGGGACTCTTAGTGACTCCCTCCATTCTTTAAATTCAGGTGTCAAAATGCCATCTTCTAGCACATACCTGGTGTATTCACCATCTTGTTCCTCTATCTCTGACAACCTCAAGTGGTTGTTTTCGTACACCAGACGGTATGCTCTTATATTACCGCTCTGTTCTCTTGGTATAATCTTTAAAAGCCAGTCAGTGAACAGTCCATACCATTTGATGGCATCTAGACAGGATTGCCCCAACGTTGGATTGTTAGCCTTGATAATCACTGGGATCTCTTCTGTGCTGAATTCTTCAACTGTCTTGAGCATGTACTGATCATCTCTGAAACCGTAAATCACTCTGGGCACACCCACCAGAAAGCATTGTAACCATGCTCTGAACATCTTCTTTTCAAATCTTCTTACATCATTGGTTGTTGATATTTGTGAACTACACTTCAGTTCGGTGTAATGTTTCAAGTTATCTTTGCCCTCTTCCTTGAAGTCGAATATACAGTCGATCTCAGCACCCAATACAACTTTACACTCCCCAACACCTGTCCTCACCACCGTTATGTATTCATCACCATTATTCAATATTTTACGAGGTCTTTTCTCAATGACTTCTCTCTCAACATATGGCAATGGCTTATCCAAGGTAGCTATACCTTCAAATTTGTAACCCGTGTAAGTATCTATCTGCTGCCTTGTAGTCCCCGCTTGCTGTCTGCTATTTACGCCACTGCTATTGCTCTCATTAGTTGCGGCATTGTAATCTGAAACATCCTTAATGAATAATTGCCCGTCATAGGAAACTATCCGCAAATCAACCTTATTGAAGTTTGGTGGCTCCATTGAGGCTCTGATCAGCTTTGACATAATACCTCTAAATGTTATAATATCTACATTGGATTTCTTATTCTTCTTCTTCTCATACTCCATAAGAGTATCTAGCAGGCCTTTCAAACTACACCGGTCTTTGAAATCTTTTGCGACATCCCTAAACTTACTTGCACCCGCGGAAAGATCAATACCACGCTCGATCTCTTGATCGGGTAGGTAGTAATATCTCAGGTTAATATCGTCGCTAACTAAGTACTCCTCAGTTTGATTTCTGGAGTAGTAGCCTATCTCCTTTGGCTGTTTCAACGCCGTAGTGGTACCTTTCTGATTGACAAACAAATTCGCACTGATCCCCATATCTCAAAGATTACTATCACTGGTTCCGGAACTGATACTATAACCTCAATGCCGTGCTGATCTCTGAACTAAACCACCCAATTGACAACTGCTTTATCGAGGCTATCTATTATGGTCCTGAGCTCATCGCAACATTTTTCAGCTTTACGGCTGCTGAAAAATTTCAAAATTTCAGTGAAAAATTTCAAGGTGATGCCCAGTGAATAAAGTAACTCCTTCAATTTAAAAAGTTGTGTGTTAGTGTCAGTTGATTACATTACTGTTCTTCTCCACAATACAGTAAGAATTATGAGTTCTACTTTGGTTATCAACGGTAAAGCCCCTGTGGTTGCCTATGCCGAATTGATCGCTGCTCGTCTTGTCAACGACTCCAAGAGTGATGCCTCTGTCACTGTTGAATTTGTTGACGACAAGAAGAGTGCTGCTGCTACTTTCGATGGCAAGTCTGACAATGCTCTAGAGGCTATTGTTGCCAAGTTCCCTGAAATCTTGGGTGCTAATGAGGAGTCCAAGCCTTGGATCAAGTTGGCTGCTGAAGAATTGGTTATCAAGAACTTCCAAAAGCTTGCTCAATCTCTAGAAAAGCTAGACGCTCAATTGAACTTTAGAACATACATCAACGGTGGCTTGAAGTTTGACTCCGCTGACATTGCTTGTTGGGGTGCTTTGAGATCCAACGGTATGGTTGGTTCCATCATCAAGAACAAAGTCTACGTCAACGTTTCCCGTTGGTACTTGCTCCTAGAGTCCAACCCTTCCTTTGGTCAATCTCACGAGTTCTTGACCAAGTCTCTACAAGAATTGAAGAAGGCTGCTAATGCCGGTAAGAAGAAGGAGTCCCACAAGGCTAACTTTGAAATTGATCTTCCAGATGCCAAGATCGGCGAAGTTGTCACCCGTTTCCCACCTGAACCTTCTGGATACTTGCATATTGGTCACGCTAAGGCCGCTTTATTGAACCAATACTTTGCTCAAGCCTACAAGGGTAAGTTGATCATCAGATTTGATGACACTAACCCATCTAAGGAGAAGACCGAGTTCCAAGACTCTATTCTAGAGGATTTGGAACTATTGGGTATCAAGGGTGACAGAATTACTTATTCCTCAGACTACTTCCAAGAGATGTATGAATTGTGTGTTAAGTTGATCAAGGAGGGTAAGGCTTACTGTGACGACACTCCAACTGAAAAGATGAGAGAAGAACGTATGGATGGTATTGCATCTGCTAGAAGAGAGCGCTCCGTTGAAGAAAACTTGAAGATCTTCACCGAAGATATGAAGAATGGTACTGAAGAAGGTTTGAAGAACTGTGTTCGTGCTAAGATCGACTACGCTGCTTTGAACAAGACTCTAAGAGATCCTGTCATTTACAGATGTAACTTAACTCCACACCACAGAACCGGTTCCGAATGGAAGATGTACCCAACTTATGATTTCTGTGTTCCAATTGTTGACTCCATCGAAGGCGTTACCCACGCTCTACGTACCATCGAATACAGAGACCGTAATGCTCAATACGATTGGTTCTTGGATAACTTGAACTTGAGAAAGGTCCACATCTGGGATTTTGCCAGAGTCAACTTCGTTAGAACTTTGCTATCCAAGAGAAAGCTACAATGGATGGTTGACAAGAACCTAGTTTCCAACTGGGACGACCCAAGATTCCCAACTGTCAGAGGTGTCAGAAGAAGAGGTATGACTGTTGAAGGTTTGAGAAACTTTGTTCTTTCTCAAGGTCCTTCCAGAAATGTTATTAACCTAGAATGGAACTTAATTTGGGCTTTTAACAAAAAGGTTATTGACCCAGTTGCCCCAAGACACACTGCTATCGTTAACCCAGTCAAGATCCACATCGAAGGCGCTCCAGAATCTCCAAAGACTGAAATGAAACCAAAGCACAAGAAGAATCCTGCTGTTGGTGAAAAGAAGGTCATCTACTACCAGAACGTTGTCATTGACAAGGAGGATGCTGATTCTATTGAAGACAACGAAGAAGTCACTCTTATGGACTGGGGTAACATCATCATCACAAAGAAGAATGCTGACGGTTCCATGGAAGCTAAGCTTCATCTGGAAGGTGACTTCAAGAAAACCAAGCACAAACTTACCTGGTTGGCCGACACTGACGATTCTGTCAAGGTCGATTTAGTTGACTTCGATCACTTGATCAGCAAGGACAAACTTGAAGAAGATGAAAGTTTTGAAGACTTCCTAACTCCTCAAACTGAATTCCACACTGAGGCTATTGCTGATCTAAACGTCAAGGACATGATCGTCGGTGACATTATTCAATTTGAGAGAAAGGGTTACTACAGACTAGATGCCGAAGCCAAGGATGGTAAACCTTACGTCTTCTTCACTATCCCAGATGGTAAGTCTGTTAACAAATACGGTGCCAAGAAATAATCTACTTAGATAGTTATTTACCGACACAAATATATGTTACAGTTTAAATTTTGAGTATATAACTTTTTATGAAATATTGAATAGGCTAGTATTCATTAATGTTGATCAATGATTTCTAGACATCTAGTGTTTGAGTCGATTAATAATGAGATATCTGATGAAAACTTCAATCAATGAAAATATCACCGTAATTACTATAGCGACAAAGAACCACCACGTAACGCGCACAATGTTTCTCTCAGCTATAGAATCGACACATATATCAAAAAATTCGAGAAAGACCATACACCTATCATTCAGTACTTGAACCCTTTGGTCGATTTCAAGATATTCCCGCATGGCAACATACAGCGGATGCAAACTTGGCTCAAATGACCAAAAGAACTCTGGAGTATCTAAAACACTTGACGACAAGTTGACATCAACTCTCAACTTGAACAGTTTTCCCGATTTTTTAATTAACTGTTCTCTTTTCAGACCCAATGTACCATACAGTGCCAATCTTTTTGGAAGTCTAGTAACAGTGGTTAGAATGGGAGAAATTCTTGATTCAAATCTAGAAAGTTTCGAAGATTGAGCAATTGCATGGGACAAAGTTAATTCTATAATGTGATCCCCTGATCTCAATGTAATGATATCGTTGAAAATTCTGGGTCTCTCCGTATCCTTGTCATATTCAAAATGAAATTGCTCTATCTCAATATCTTGTTCATCTAAGGGCCTTATCACTAGATTCTTGTAGTCAGAGAACGCGATATCACCTAATAAATTCTTTTCTTCCTCCTCAGTAAAATTCCAAAACACAATAACACCATAGTGAAATACAAAAATTTCAGCATGTTGATCTTCATCGGCATTTACCGCTATCGGCTTACTTCCCGGATTAATATGTAAGCTTTCAGAGCGTTCCCTTTCTAGCTGTTCCTTTGGTGTCTCTTCTGCAAAATATTGTGGCTCACTTGGATCAAACGAATCTGCTGGATTATTATTACTATTGTTATTATTTTCGTTGTCAACACTAGTTGGATCAAGCTCGTAATTGTTATTCGCATCCTCTAATGTCTCTACACCAGAATAGTACTCATAATGGTGATCTCTTTGCTCACTAGTATCAATTAATTTTTCAATCAAGGTTTTACCACCAACAACCTTCTTGGATACGTTGGATTTTAGTCTGAATCCATCCTTCCCTGGCAACAATGGCAATGTATAAGCGATGTATAAACATTCATCGTAAAGTCTAGGCTTGACTTCGTGTGTAGACTTGAGAAACTTTGACAGCAATTTCAGGTTAAACCCTTCTGCTAGGTTATATGCGGTTATCCGGGACAACCTGTGATCTCTGCTGCTCTTTGATATCCTCTCAGTTGGGTTTCGCTTGACAAATGTTGGCTGTTCTCTTCTCTCTAATGCACCTCTAGTCGGCGGGACAGAACCATCCTCAGGTATGAGGACCAGTTTTTGTGACGTTTTCGACGTTCTTATAGGCAATGTGTTAATCATTTTCCTTATCGGTTGTGGGTGCAAACGGTCATATATCATACTCCTATCAAAGCTAGAATTAGAGCCTCTTTCTTCTCTTCTACCAGACGGCACATCAGAGCGGTCTGATAGTATATTATCTATGGATATTTCACTGAACCTACCAGACGCCCTGCGTCTCGGAGGAGAACTAGTACCTCTATTACTGAGGTCACCGCTACCGTGATTGCTACTGCTGCGCCCACCAGTGGCTGCATACTGGCTACGGCTCCCACGCAGGTTACCATTAACATATTTCATCAACTCAGCACCACGCTCAGCAGAGGCGCTACTCCCACTACCAGTAGAGGAAGACGCACTCCGCACACCAGCGGCATGCCCAGCAAACGGCGCACTTCGCCTGTTCTTGCTGGTCCTGGCATCTGTCACCAGGATAGAGGGCGACCTCTTCGACATCGTCCCTGTACCTTTCTTATCCATCCCAGTGTCTCTATAACTCATAATTCCGCAACCTGTGCCATGCAAACACACAGGGCAAACTCCTCAATCAGTGTAGTGATGTTCCAGGTACTCGTGTGGCTAGTGTATGTCCTCGACAAGTTGACCTTGCTTGACCTTTCCACCTACTATTTATTTCAGCTTTTTATGCAATTTTGATCCAAGAAATTAGCGATGAGTGATAAGAATCACTGGGACTTTGAAGTTGATCTTGACCTTGGGAGACCTCAAAGGGTATAGGCCAATTGGAAGGTAAATCCAGTGTACTTGACTGATATAGGGCTATGGAGTCGAAGGATGAGGAGAGTTCAGTGATTGAGACGCCATTCAAGAAGCGGGCAGAAGTGCTCAAACGGTTGAAAGAGCAGATGCTTCTGGAGAGCACGCCAGGCTTGAAGAAGAGGAGAGTATTTGATGTTGGTAACTTAAAGAACTCACCGAATGAGTCCCGAATGTTTTTGAAGGAGCTGGATTCTGCATTGGCGTCGCGGGGCGATGGGAAACAGCACGGCGTATCAAACTTGCAGGACAAGTTACTAGATGCTGAGGAGACCCACGAGGATAATGAGCCAGATGCTTACCGGGACCCGAGCTCCATACAAGATCAACAGCAAGAGTCTCTATCTGTGGCGGTATTCTCGCAGATTAAAGACACCAAGGCCCGGAAACACGTCAATTTACAGGATGAGTCGTTTGTTATACAGGATAACGAGCCTAATTTCAACGATATTGGCGGTCTTGATGACCATAACGATGACTATAACGATGTACAGATACCTTCTTCGCCAGCTCAGATAGAAACCACCATTGAATCCCCGGAACGGATCGTAGCGGACTCGAGCCTTCACTATATTCCAAGAGTGCACAGTCCCACGGGCAAATATGATGAAAGAGATGTATTCCATAACTACAGTACAGATGAAGAATCCATCAACGAAGAACAAGAGATAGAAGAAAGTTACAAAGAGAGCTTGCTACAAGTACCTGAACTCCGAAAAATTGTGGAAAGCATTCCTGGTTTACAAAACATAGACATGCCAAGACGGTCCTGGAAAGCCTTAGGTAGTATCATCCCTCAGTTAATAGCCAACAGCGTGCAATGCTATGAAAGTCAAAATGAACAAGACATGAGAACACTTAATGTCAACTATGCAAATGTGAAGGACATGCTAGTTAGATACAACTTGTGCCGCAGCGATTGCACAAAGGAGCAGGTCTTTGAAACTGCGTGCAATTATCTCACCTTGGAGCAATGTAACCTTCTAGAGCTAGAAATGTTTTCTGAATTTCTACAATAATCAACAAGGGACCACAAACTGACAACATGAAATATCAGTATACTATCTCCCGATGACGATAACGACGAATATGTAACTATAATATATATAACTTTTTATTTACAGACGCATACCAATAGAAGCTCATTCGAGGTATCTTTCCTGTCTCATAAGTGCAATCATGTTTTCAGTGTACTGGTATATACCGAAGGACACACTTCCTGACAGCCCCACTTTCATCAGTCTTGGCAGCCAACCTTTCCACAGCATGGCAAACCCTTCTTCAACAAATATCCTGTAAGCACAGTTTATTGAGTTTCTATACAGCAGCACCGAGTCCTTGGCCTGCATCCGTGTCTTAATCACATCTAGCGGTTGCGTGGCACCTACCACTGCACAAGACGAGATCAGTCCGAGCAATGTAGCAAAGTACTCATTATTCTGATATTCCTTAGGAGCAAACTGCTTCAACATCGTGAACGTAGTAAACCTCACCACTGAGTTACCGACTTGTCTCATCAGTGTGGGCATGGTACCTTTGAAATAAGCCCTTAGGCCGTGCTGCCTGTACAGTTCTGCAGCGGTAGTGAGCACATTGGTTGGCAGTTTCTCAGGGAACAGTGCTTCATAGGAGCTTCGCAGTGTGGGTTTCTTATGAAATGTCTTCTTGACCTCGTTGGCGACTTGTCCCTGGACATTGCTCGTGGCCGTGTTCAACCTTTCATGGCTCAGCAGGGAGTTCTGGATCATGGCCACTTTCACGTTCTCAAACGGTATTATACAGAGGGACTCCATGGTCCCCGTCAGAGCACCGGCCATGAGCAACTGCACACCGGACAAGGGAGCATCCTTAGCGAGAGCGGGTGGCCTCAGCCACTCAGAGGCCTTGTCAAAGGCCAGGAACCGCAGCGAGGTCTTCATAACTACACCGATGTTGACTGCAGAACACCCAGCAAAGTACGTCCGGACCTGGTACCCCAGGACTTCAAACGGTTTGGCACCAACAACATTCCTGTGCAGTTGCAGGCCTGTCTTCAAGAACTCGAACGGGTACGTAATCGTCGCACTGAAGAGCCCCGAGACGCTGCCGGCGGTAATCAGCGTCACATTGTCATTCACCTTGTTTTGAGTCATGATGGGCACTGCTCTGCGAGCTCTGATCAATGGGTACAATGTATCACTGATGTTTCAAGCAGTTCAATTCATTTATACAGCTGCATGGGGATGTCACCAGCAACAAGAATCACGAGGAGTCCCAACCACGATACACGCAAGCCGCCAGTGAGACTCATTCCCACCGCTGGCAATGCAAGTAGCAATACCTTAGTTTAATTTGCAATTGAGACATTATTCGAAATGCATTTGTGCTGCTTATAACTGCGATGACCCGAGCACTCCTCATGTACAAGGCAGACCCCGACACAGAAACTACACAACTGTACTACTACACTTGGCAACCTAGAGGACGAGGACGACCATGCAGTGGCTCATCGATGGCTAGCCTAGACTTCACTGTGCTGTTATAGCTTGCAGATTAGAAATGTGTCAAAGATGGTATGCGTTGGCAGCTGCTCTGAGCTCATCGCCTGCCCATCGGCCTGTAGGCAAAGGGCATCGGCCGGTGAAAAAAAATGTGTCAAAACTTTTCAGGCTGGCAAACTAATAAAGAAGTTAGTTATTGCAGGAATGTTTCTCAGGAGGGCAATCCACAGAAGTATCAGGATGTCTTCTACTAGAGCGTTTGACAAAGTATTCACGAAGATCGATGAGCTTAAGCCTGAGTTCATTGGCATGCTAAGCAAGGCTATTGCCATTCCGGCTGTTTCCTCTGATGAGAGTTTGAGACCCCGTGTTGTTGAGAAGGCTCACTTCTTGGCTGACCACTTGAAGAAGCTGGGCTTTGCTGACATTCAATTGAAGGAGCTGGGTACGCAGCCACCTCCAGTCTCTGACCCTAACTTGCAATTGCCACCTATTGTGCTGGCCCGTTACGGTAACGACCCTGCCAAGAAGAACGTCTTGGTCTATGGTCATTACGATGTGCAGCCAGCCAAGTTAGAAGACGGCTGGGACTCTGAACCCTTTGAGTTGGTTGTCGACGAGAAGAAGCAGGTTCTAAGAGCCAGGGGCTCCTCCGATGACACTGGTCCCTTGACCGGTTGGTTGCACGTTGTGCAAGCACACCAAGCTGCCGGTGTCGAGTTGCCAGTTAACTTGATCACTTGTTTCGAAGGTATGGAAGAGTCTGGTTCTCTAGGTTTGGAGGAGTTGATCGGCGCCGAGAAGGACAAGTACTTCAAGGGTGTTGACGCTGTCTGTATCTCCGACAACTACTGGTTGGGTACCAGAAAGCCTGTGTTGACCTACGGTCTAAGAGGTTGTAACTACTACCAAGTCACCATTGAAGGTCCAGGCGCAGACTTGCACTCTGGTATGTTCGGAGGTATCATCGCTGAGCCAATGATCGACTTGGTTCAAGTCATGTCCACTTTGGTCGACTCCCAAGGTAAGATCCTCATCGAAGGTGTCGATGCCATGGTTGCCAAGGAAACCGAAAAGGAACAGGAATTGTACAAGACCATTGACTTCAGTGTTGAAGAATTGAACGCTGCTTCTGGCTCCGAAACCGCCCTTTACACCAAGAAGGAGGACATCTTGAAGCACAGATGGAGATACCCATCCTTGTCCATTCACGGTGTCGAAGGTGCTTTCTACTCTCAAGGTGCAAAGACTGTTATCCCAGCTAAGGTCATTGGTAAGTTCTCCATAAGAACTGTCCCAGACATCGACTCTGAGAAATTGACTCAAATCGTCGTTGACCACTGTCACGCTGCTTTCAAGAAGTTGAACTCTCCAAACCGTTGCAAGGCTGAATTGATCCACGATGGTAACTACTGGGTCTCAGATCCATTCAATGCTCAGTTCCAAGCTGCCGCTAAGGCCACTAAGGACGTTTACGGTGTCGAACCTGACTACACCAGAGAAGGTGGTTCCATCCCAATCACTTTGACCTTTGAGGAACAACTAAAGACTAGTGTTCTATTGTTACCAATGGGTAGAGGTGATGACGGTGCCCACTCCATCAATGAGAAGTTGGACATCTCCAACTTCGTCAATGGTATGAAGCTAATGGCTGCTTACTTGCATTATTACGCTGAATCTCCAGAGAAATAATCAACTCAATTTTTTATCTAATGAACAGCTCCTATTTGATGATTATCTATCATGTTAAAGACCTATTTTTTCCAATTACACAAAATTATTTTATTTACACTTCGCAGTAGATTATTTATATATTAGTGTCTAATGCATCCAATTTTTCATTTTACAAATATTTATAGCCAATCACTATAATATTATAGTTGTTATTTGTAAAATCATTAGGGTCCACAAGCTTAAATGTCGTATTTGAATAACATGAATATTATATATATAATTCCAATAGCGCATATTGTGACAAAAATGCCATCCAGAACCGCTGGTCTCCAGATAGCTTTCCCAATCTTATGGAGGATACTCAATTTCTCATTCTTTTCTTCATCTAGCTTCTCAATTGGTGGTTGCCATTGGGGATGAATTATCATAGAGTAGTTTCTGATTGGAAGCTCAACGGCATAGGCATCACTATTAATCCATTGCTCAACAGGCTCACCAACCGGTCTTGGTGCTTGAGGTTGGTATTCCGGAATCTCCTGAGGTTGAAAGACAGGCTGAGTACCAGCAACTTTCTCAATATCTTTATAATACCAGATCATAGAAGTATTTCTGCGCTGTTATTTGCATCATATAGAATGAATCCATTTCAAGAAACAAAATAACTGGATAATATAAATGGAAATTAAAATATTGGGGGATTGGAAGCCATTTATATAAATATTTTTTTATAATTGAATTGCTATTCTTTTAGCAAAGCTAATATTGCTAGTAATCGCGATGGGCATCGCTTGCTAAAATAGCCTTGACAACTTGAAAAGGCATCAAGAAATGAGCTCTAGCAAGAATCAGGGTCAAACTAAGCATAGCAATATCGACCAGCTATAAACTATGTTGGATGAATCATCCAGTTCTGATGAGTCTAGAGCAACTGAGTTACCTGTGAGTTCGGAGGATGAATGCGAAGAGGTAACAGAAGCAAAAGTTTTGCCCAATAAGGTACTTATAGTCTTTGAAGGTGAGAGTACTTTGTTTAGGGACCAGTTATTGGACACAGTGTTTGGCGTACAAGATCAGGGGAACATTGTGAAGCAGTTGTCATGGGATACCAAGTACTATGCAGTTGAATATGATCTATATGTTGATGAGTGTGTTGACATTCATGGTTGGCTTAATGAAGTCAACTCCGATGACTATGAAGAGCTTAGAGATTTACTGACCATGATCATAATAGTACGATCATTTGACTCTACTCAGGATACAAAGGAATACAATTCTGTTCTTTATGATTTCATTCAAGGAAATTCAGTTAGCGTTATTAGTGTCAACACTAACTCTGCTAGACAAGTAAAAGATACTTATGATGAGTTTCTCGAGTTAGATGCTTCAAGTATAGAATTTATAAACTATCATGACGATAGGGTCGAGAAAGAAACCAATGAATGCAAAGGTATGGCTCGCTTAAAAGAGATTATAGACACACATCCGTGGACTGACTGCAAGGTAGTACTCAAAAATAAAAAGAGTACTTCTGATAAAGTGAATAAACCTGATCTGGAATACCTGATCGACACACTGAAGAAGGCAAAGATTCATTACCAAAAGTTATCCAATGGTTCCGATGGTAGTAGTGAGGAAGCCGAGCAGTTCGCTTTGCAAATGGCCACCGATATTGCAAACAACTTATAAATAATATGATATATCTTGAACTCTATATGCATTCTTTCTTCTGTTTAGTTAACAAACCTACTATCAATTGCTTGCGTAATATTCAATTCACCTGTAGGTGTCTCTTATATACAGTTAACGCCATTGGGAAATACAATATCAGCACCACAGTATTAACCAATTCCAGTTGCTCAGTAGTGTGGTGATTTGGTAGTTGTCTATTCAGCAATAGCAGAACGAATTCGCTCAAGTATAAGCATGGCAACATCACATAGCTGATAAATTTCCAGTAACGAGTCTCACGTTTGTAGTTAGGCCCTCTCTTGAATAGCCTGCACCAGTGCTGGTACGACTCCACCAGACTGACACCTATTATAAATGTAGAGTAAGCACTAGTCTTCAATAAAGGAGCATGCTCATAGTCATCGTAGAAGTGCAAATTCAGCACCAAGTACAGGTAGTTCAATGACTTGAGCACTCTCTGGGAAATAAAACCGCGTAATCCATGGAAGTATAGAGACCACAGCACTTCAAACACAGACACAATCACCAACAAGTAACAGAGGTATTCGTGTATTCCACCAGGGAGATAACGAGAGCCCACCAGGGGCATCAACACCAGCCACCTGCCAAAGAGTGCCAGGTACAGCAGCGTGGTCTGCAATTGATACAATTGAAACAGCTTATGCGTAAACATCACTTATACTAACAATTACTGCTGTTATCAATTTGTCAAGTCTATCCAGTGGCAATCAACCTTCTGTAAAATTATTGACACTTATTTGGCACTTTTTTCATATTACAAGCTCATCGGGTTCTTGCCAGCGTAGCATCAAGGAAACTGAGAATTGAGCTGCACTGGGTACTTATAAAAACTACTGTCCTAGACAATTATAGGTTACCGTGACAGAATTGAACTAGTGTCAGGCGGCAATTGCAAGAAGTTTGTATAAAAATGGTTGGTATTAGTCGTCAGTTGGTCGTGCTGGTATGCCTGCTTGCGGTGGCGTACTGTTTCACCGCAGAAGAAGTTGAAATATTCCAACTACAAAAGGAGATAGCTAAGAAGTATGGCGATTTCTACAAGTTTTTGAAGCTGCCTAATGGGAAATCATCTACTGAGAAGCAAATTAATAAGAATTTGAGGAAGTTGGCTAGAAAGTACCATCCGGATAAGAATCCCAAGCACAAGAAGCTCTATGCCCGTTTGAACTTGGCCACCAAGATTCTAACGAACCATTCTTCTCGTAAGACTTACGACTATTATCTTAAGAATGGATTTCCAGACTACGATTTTAGCAAAGGTGGTTTCTTTTTCCAAAGAGCCCAGCCAAAGACGTGGTTTATCATTGGTTTCGTCTTATTAGTTGCTACAGCTTTCCACTACATCATCTTGAAGTTGCAATATAATTCAAACAGAAGAAGAATAGCTAGATTCATTCAAAGTTGTAAAGAACAAGATACCACTGATGGTCTGGGAGAGAAATCTCTGTTCTTTAAGCAACATGAGGATGATCCAGGTAAAGAACTTGTACTAAGATTCGGTGATGTATTTGTCATAGAAGAAGATGGTTCTGAATCTCTGATCTCTGAGGACACCATTGAGGAACCTAAACTCACCGATGCTCTATTATTCAAGTTTTTAAATGCCGTCAAGAATAGAACTGTTGGTAAACTTTTCAAGAGTACCACTAAGAAACTACACGAGGAAACTACCGAGAAGATTGATGTGGCAGAAGACAATTCAAATGACGATAAGAAACCAAAGGCTGAAATGAAAATTAAGCCTGGTCAAAAGAAAATGACATTGCCAAATGGAAAGGTAATTTATTCTCGTAAATCGGACTGAACTATTTTGGTTTTGCGAATCATAACTGTGTTGACACACCTAATGATTAATGAAACTACAATTACTATAGACAGTGAGTACTAAATAACTAATCTCCTATATAAGTCAAACTTGTAATGTAATTGAATAATAAATAAATGTATTAGAGCTTACTTACGTTAGCACGGTTTTGTATTTACACAAGATCATATATCATGATTCCAAGTCTAGAGCTTAGTCATTAGGAGAAGTGAATAAAAATAAAAATAAAATCTAATTAAAATCATCAAAACAAATGCAATAATAAAATATGCAGGCTCTAGGCTAAGCATGAAAAACAACAAGAAAATTAGGAATAATATCAAGGAACCCTTTAATAGATTTAGTTAATCTAAGTTTTGAAATAAGGAAGAATACGGAATATGCATATTCATAAATTGACAATCGCAGATGGTAAGTCATATGGCATTACTGATTATCTGGAATCTCTTCTGGACCACCAAGAATAATAACACCATTTGCAGCATTTTTAGCATCAACTTCTTGCTGTGCTTTTACTACTAACATATCGCGAAGCTTGAGATGGAGGTCAGATTCAGTAGACAATGAAAGCTGCTCCTCAAGATTTTCGACATTAATTAACTTTCCACCCGATACATCATTTTCATCATCATAGTCAAGATAGTTACCGTCATTCATTTGAGGAACAATATTTCCATTAGCATCTTCCACAAAATTACCGCCACCCAAAATTTTAGAATACATCAATCTTGTACGGTTCAAAACTTCCTCTGAATAATATTGCCAATCATCTTCCTGAAGGGAATCTTGAATATCAGTAGATATTAGCTCCACTTTGTATAGCTTTGAAAACTTAACTACTTCCTCAGCGATCAAAACCAAGTGTCCCATAAAACCCAAGTTGGTATTCTTTTCCTCATAAAACTTATATGATTTATGATAGCCTTCCAAAATAAAGTCCTTGGTAATACTGAAGTCCTTTAGCTTTGCATCCTTAGCAGCTTCACTATCCATATATTGAAACGATCCTTCCAGATTAAATAATGAGAAGACCAAAAATGAGTTGTAAGAGAAGTCCATTCTACCGTTAAATATCTGTTGAATAATATCAAATATAACATTATGCCAAAAGTTATTCCACGGGTGATTCAAAAATAGTTTCATAATCTTAGGAATTATTTGACAGTCATATAACTTGATTTTGAATAAGTCACCAATAGTAGGGTTGGTTCGCAGTTTGGAGTTCTGGTTTTCATTAATGTATGGTATCTCAAATGTCTCATCAATTTCATCATTTTCATCCTGGTTTATATGCTCAAATTCATCATGACTTTCATTTTCAGACTGAATGCCATCAAAGGCGTCATGCTTGTCATTTTGCTGCGCAGTATCTGATTTCCTTTTATTATCAACAGAAGGGTTAATAGTTAAATCATTCAATGCATCTTGTAACTGAAATGATACTTGTTTTCTAACCTTGTCACGTACTCTTGCAATTCTTTCAGCTCTTTTAGTATTTAGAAGACCCATATTAGAACAATGCAATAATTCAGCAATCAGCTCTACTATTTTGAATCTTTCGAAACCTATCGGTATAAATTTTTCATTCATTTGGTTTGTTAATAACATATCGTCATTTGTATCATTATTATCATAAATATCATCAATAATTTCAAACAACTTTGGAAGATTTGCAGCGAACCTTCTCAGTAAATAGCCCAAGAAAATGGGATCTCTATCTGATGGAGGATGTGTTTCCAACGTCGTATCCAATAAATTAACTTGATCGTAGTCCGAGTTATTTTTACGAATCAGTTCAATGACAATCGATATTGTACTATTAAGAGCAGCCCCTCTTTCATTTAAAACTATCTTTATCATCTTATCGATAGACTTTGGCGAGGCTAATCGTCTAGTTAGAGAATTTGGACCGATGGATAATTCATCCAACGGAGCATTTGCGGAAATCACAATCAGAGCTTTAAGAAAATCGCACACACATGCCTGAATGTCAGCGCTGTAGAGGTTATTGTTCAAAAACTTGAGAAGTTTATCTATGAGTTTTTGATCTGATACCAATTCAATAACACCTGTAGGAGATTCAATTTTATCTGTTGAAATCAATTTTAAGAAAAAATCCATCAGCAAGGCAATATCTATGTGCATTAACATATCATCCACAAGAGAACTCTGAGATCTAATAAAGTTTAAGTATTGATCTTGTCTGGTTATCAATAAGTTCTGATTCATCTTCAAAAAAATCGGAATTAAGGGCGACCTTTCAAACTTAAAGTTTGGATTATGCAATAAATTCCATATTTTTGATAAATGTTCCTTATTTTTGACCAGCGATTCTGTGATTAACCAAATATCTAAGGAAAATATCTCAGAGATTAGATTAGCTCTTGACAGATATTCATCTTCGTCTTCTGCATTATCTTCAATGACTTTGTTGAAATCCATCTCGATACCTTCGTCTGCTGGTGAGTTTTCTCTCGTCACGTTCACCGTGTCTGCTTCAACCATTTTAAATTGATCAACACAAAACAACAATTGGTCAAGTAAGTAATCTATATTTTCTACTCTCTCCTTTTCATTTTCTTTGAAGAAAAATCCAAAGCATATAAAATCGATTAGACCCTTGTTTTGAGCTGCTAATTCATTCAGAAGTTCACCTTCCTTCAACATGCGATCAATAAAAGAGCTATCTAGCCTTTGTTCAGTTTCTTCACCTGTTAATGGAACTGTCAATTCTGCCAACTCAGACCCGTTTATTGTCATCGATGTTGTTGACTGGGACCTGGAGGACAAGAAACTATTAGAACTGCTTGAGCTTGCTGTATGCGTAGTGGTAGTGAAGCCTGGCTCATTTGGATTTACATCAATGGTATCATCGTCTACATCCTCATTATCTTCGATGTACTTGCTATCAGATTTCAAGTACTTACCACTAGTTAGGCCAACGTCGATGCCGCTGTCATTATTAATTTTATCATTATCATCATCATCTCTACGCTTGTCATCAACGTTATTCTCCTTGTTGTTGACGTCGCCATCACATTCGTCATCGCCGTCTTCTTCTTCTTCTTCTTCATCCTCGTCTTCTTCTTTCCTTCTTTTCCTCTTGGAATCATCGATGCCAAACGCACTTCTGCTGTTCTTGTCCTCACGGGTCCGCTTACCTTCCAAAGACGCCTCGGTTCTGAACACGCTTGGAATGACAATATCTTTCTCTAGTCTATGCAAAACGGTGAGGTACTCGTCGAGTATCTTATCGATATCCGAGTGAGACGGAGTCTGACCGAATGGCCAAAACGACATAGCTGATGTGTTTGTCTTTTGTGATTCCAGTTGGCCTTATAACTTGTAGCAGGGGAGAGGAAAGATAGGTACTCGAATCAAAAAAACAATAAAACCTTTGGAGTCTGGAGTTTGGGGACTGTATTTACAAATGACTCTCAATTAAAAGCTAAGCACAGACGTTTCCAATCGTCTTCACTTTATTTCGTTTTCTCCCTATTCCAAAAAGCCTAAATTACTGCTATAACAAACAACAATCGCTTCCCAGGATTAGGATACTTTTGCACAAATAGTGGAAAAGGTTATGCTCGATTTATATTTGCTCTTCAACTACTTCCAAAAGCCTTGGGACAGAGGGGAAGAGCAAGAGACAAAAGTACAGAGTGTAGGGATTCTTGTAGTACGCAACGGGGGATTTGTCATATGCCCAGGTTCCTAGGCAAGTGATATTATCAAATTTGTAAGGGAAAGATCGACGGCACTATAGAACTGTAACCTAGACTAGCTAATTCACCAATGCTGCTAATACCAAAAGACTGTTCTGTACTTTAAAACTGATAAAGCTAAAACCAAAACTGGCAAACCAGAGCCTATTATGGTCGTCATCGTCGCAGTTTTGGGACTCAGAGGGCACCCACAGTAGAAATCGTACACTAGTATTGTAAGCGTGATTGGTACGTATATGATTATACACGTATACTATGATGTGAATCAGCCCATCACATAAACAACTCACAAGCCTTCGATGTACCTTTTTAGTTCAACATAGTTACAGTCATTAGGATATGTTATTTTGAAGGTAGGACAGGGATACAGAAACACATTACAATCAGTACAAAATACAAGACACTCAACGATGGCTAGAGGGGTGTTTTTGGTGGTGCTGGTGGCGGCGAGTGTGCTGCTGGGAGTGCTGTATAGGGATCCGATGACACCTGGGTGTATGGACATGATCAAGTACACCGGTTACCAGAGCACATCTGTTCCGTACTTGGCGGTGCTGATAGAGCTTTTGTTGGACATGTGGGGGAAAGTAGTGGAGTTTGTGCACCGAAATAGGCTGTGCTGTACGCTGCATAGGAAGCTGGGCCCGCTTTTGCAACACCTGAGGATAGTGCTGTACTATTTGAAGCCGTTTGCAAAACAGGCGTCGAGCTCGTTCAACGATGGGTTTGCGATACTGCGTGGGAACCTGGACTTCTCGAGGATAGACGAGGGTTACTCTATGCTTTCGCTGATAAACAACGGTAGGAATGTGATCGAGAGCGATGAGGAAGATGAGGACGAAGAAGATGGGGACGAGAAGAGCACCAAGAATAAGAAACAGAGCAAGAATAAAGAACAAGCGGAGTCTAGCAACGTGGACGCCATTGTGGATGCTGTACTGAACGATCCTACAGACGTAACGTTACACAAAGATACAGATGATAGCGCAGTACAGTTCCCACAACTAAGCGAACTAATAAACACTGAAGTGCTGCTACAGGAAGGTGGGTTCAACATTTGGGTGAAGAGTATATCCCGTAAATTCAAGGCGATCGAGAATGAATTATCGCAAGAGGTCGACAACACTATCTCGAGCACTGTTGTATCTGGTGTTGAGAACTTCCAGAAGGATATCGAGGAACTGCGATCCGACATGGACGCGCAGATTTCAATCTTGAAGGACACAGTGCAGAACATCAACTGCACCATGATATACGACGAAAACACCGACAGTGTATTTTACTATGACCATACGGGGCAAAAACTGCTGGACACATATGTGACAAGACCACTAATCATGCACCATCTGAAGTCAACAGAGACTAGACTAGAGCAACTAGTCGAAGCAGTGAAGTTACAAGTGGAAAACATGGTTGAGCAATCACATATAGCCCTGGAGGCAGTACGAAACGAAACTATAGAAGCATACGAAGAATGGGGGGACACATTCTACACGGAGTGGTCGAAGTACATGGCCTATAGAGACATATATGACGAGGACGGCGAGGAGCCCAGACCACTGGCCATTGATGGCAAGGGTAAGGGAGAAGACCAAGGCGATGACGAAGTCGCTAAGATATATGAGGATTGGTTCGAATTCACTCTGCACAAGAAGGACATCATCCAGTTCAGGGATCAGCTGCTGCACAAGCAGCTGGACACCAAGAAACTAAAACAATTTGAAACAAGCCTGGACTCGCAGCTTGACTCGCTGGAGAGGACATACACAGCACAAATCCAGTCGCTGCGGTCCCAGGCAGACAGACTCCTAAAGGACCGTGACCACAAAGAAGCACAGATGTTCAAGCAATGAAGCATTATTACAACTACATAGCATATATATATAATAGTAATACAATTGTTTTGGGATAGCACTCACACAGCTAATATCCGTTATAAGCTTCGTTTAGCACTGGCCGTGTCCACGGCCACCCCCCCATACAGTACCCATTGCTTTTTTTTCCTTGAAATCTATATTTGTGCGGGTGTTTCTGTAGAAAATTGGGAAAAATATTTCACAAGCTGAACAAAAGCCATAAAATTTTTCAGCTCATCACCATTTTCTCGAGTAAAGTATATAAAGGGCCCTGTTAAAATTCAGTACTGGTTCTTGATTCTTGCGGTGAGTGGTAAGACCCCTATAGAAACGTCAATAATACACACTAACAATGTCTGCTCCAGCTCAAAACTACAAGATTGCTGATATCTCCCTAGCTGCCTTTGGTAGAAAGGAAATTGAATTGGCTGAGAATGAAATGCCAGGTTTGATGGCTATCAGAAAGGCCTACGCCGAGGCCCAGCCATTGAAGGGTGCTAGAATTGCTGGTTGTTTGCACATGACCATCCAAACCGCTGTCTTGATTGAGACTTTGGTTGCCTTGGGTGCTGAAGTTACCTGGACCTCCTGTAACATCTACTCTACCCAGGACCACGCTGCTGCTGCCATTGCTGCTTCTGGTGTCCCAGTCTTCGCTTGGAAGGGTGAGACCGAGGAAGAATACATGTGGTGTATTGAACAACAATTGTTTGCCTTCAAGGACAACAAGAAGTTGAACTTGATCTTGGACGATGGTGGTGACTTGACCTCTTTTGTCCACGAGAAGTACCCAGAGATGTTGACTGACTGTTTCGGTCTATCCGAGGAAACCACCACTGGTGTCCACCACTTGTACAGAATGATGAGAGAAGGGAAGTTGAAGGTCCCAGCCATTAACGTCAACGACGCTGTCACCAAGTCCAAGTTCGACAACTTGTACGGTTGCAGAGAATCCTTGGTCGACGGTATCAAGAGAGCCACCGACGTCATGTTGGCCGGTAAGGTTGCTGTCGTTGCTGGTTTCGGTGATGTCGGTAAGGGTTGTGCCGCCTCTTTGAGAGGTATGGGTGCCCGTGTCTTGGTCACTGAAATCGACCCAATCAACGCTTTGCAAGCCGCTATGGAAGGTTACGAAGTCACCACCATGGAAGACGCTGCCTCCGTTGGTCAAGTCTTCGTTACTACCACTGGTTGCAGAGACATCATCAAGGGTGAACACTTCGAAAAGATGCCAGAAGATGCCATTGTCTGTAACATTGGTCACTTCGACATTGAAATCGATGTCGCTTGGTTGAAGGAAAACGCCAAGGAATGTATTAACATCAAGCCACAAGTTGACCGTTACTTGCTATCCTCTGGCAGACACGTTATTTTGTTGGCTAACGGTAGATTGGTTAACTTGGGTTGTGCCACTGGTCACTCCTCTTTCGTCATGTCTTGTTCTTTCTCCAACCAAGTCTTGGCTCAAATTGCTTTGTTCAAGTCTGATGACAAGGCTTTCAGAACCAAGTTTGTTGAATTCGAAAAGACTGGTCCATTCGAAGTCGGTGTTCACGTCCTACCAAAGATCTTGGATGAAGCTGTCGCTAAGTTCCACTTGGAAAAGTTGGGTGTTAAGCTAACCACTTTGAGCGATGTCCAATCCGAATACTTGGGTATTCCTCAACAAGGTCCATTCAAGGCTGACCACTACAGATACTAATCGTGTGTCTTATAGTTTTAAGCTGATCTACAGGTATTAATCATTTTACCTATTTATTTTTCCTTTTTTTTTACACCCTTTACTTCACAATTTTACTACTAATTTTGTTCTTTTACCTTTTGTCGAATCAAGGAAGTCATTTCCAATGATTGACATCAATCTTTTCTTCTTCTTTGTAAGCTAGAAAAGGTATAGAGATTTCAACATTCATTACAGGACATATTCTCGGTTAATACTAAAATCCAAAAAAAGTCTCGTTGTTGCATAACATTTTTTCAATTTATTTTACCATTTTCTTATAAGAATAATTTGGGACAGGGGCTCATTACTTCATAACTATTTTTATTATTTTTTATTTTCTTTTGGTTAATACCAAAAAGGTAAATACTTGTTTTTATAAAAAATACTTCTAATAAGATATTCAACTATCAAAAAAAATAAAATAAAATACATTCTTCATCATACATAAATGTAATTTTACCAGAAAGGGATAAATGCTATGTCGGACCTCTATTCGAAATTCAGAGCGGCACTAACTGATAAGCATCCAAACAACGTTTTTTACCACATTGGGAATTCTAAATGGCAATTACATATCCCCATTCGCGTATACCCGCTCGCAACAACAAACGATTTTACATAATATGCACTATAGAAGTCACCATCCCATGTTTAGATATGGTTACTGGTAACCATACGACTACTGCTTTCGCCTCACAAACACGAATTGATCAAGCAACCCCATTGCTATGCTCGTTAATTAAATTGAAGTTTAATTAATGTCCCAATTAGGAATTCTACATCTATTACCTTATACACCATTTTAGTAAATCAAAGGGTCTCGAGCAATTTCGCATCTGTACGTCACTTTCTCTCGATATACCGCCTAACCCGAAAATTTAATGAAATTTCGCTCCTATACCCGATTAGGAAAATTAATGAAGCTGGGTTTAAATTGCAGAAAAAAATGAAATTTTGGCGATTGGCGTGGATGGCTGGTTCTATGGTAATACTTAGGGAGTCACCAATAAACTGTCAACAGTAATATGCAACAATACGCATACTATTTTTGGTGTTTATAGGAAATGGTATAGCCATGGCAAAGCTGAAATAATCTTAATCGATGAGTACTTGAAAATATATATAAATAGACCCTGTTTCTGGATAAATGTGTCTATTTTTATTCTGCTCTTGTAATTGTAAAATACAAAATATAACAACCCATCAAACATATAAGAACAGCAATGTTGTTTCTAATATCTTTACTATCATTATTCGCTAACATATTATCGGTTGAGGCTGCTGAACTAACAGCACCAATATACTGTAACGCTACTTCTCAATGTCCTGAGGAGTTTCCATGTTGTTCTCAATTCGGTCAATGTGGTACAGGTCAATACTGTATCAACAACTGTAACCCAAAGTTCTCCTTCAGCATCGATTCCTGTGTTCCAATGCCTGTCTGTAAGGACAGTTCCACCAAGTTTGACGACTACAGCTCTAAAGTATTGAACGCCGACACTTACTTGAACAATGCTTCTGCTGCTGACTGGACTTACAGTGGTTACTTGGTCGACTACCCTGACGAAGACAGTATGATTTTGGCTATGCCAAAGAACTCTGGTGGTTCTGTTTTGTCTACTACTAGATACATGTGGTACGGTAAAGTTTCTGCTAGATTAAAGTCTTCTCACTTGGGTGGTGTTGTCAGTTCCATGATTTTGTTCTCTAACGTTCAAGATGAAATCGATATCGAATTTATTGGTGCCGATTTGAACACTGTCCAAACTAACTTCTACTGGGAAGGTACTTTGAACTACACCAACAGTGCTAACATGACTACTTCCAACACTTTTGAAAACTACCACGACTACGAAATCGACTGGCATGAGGATTACATCACTTGGTCTATTGACGGTGTTGTTGGCAGAACTCTGTACAAGAACCAGACTTACAATGAAACTACTGGTATTTATGAATTTCCTCAAACTCCATCTAGAATTCAAATTTCCATTTGGCCAGGTGGTAATGCTACCAGTGCTCCAGGTACTATTGCATGGGCTGGTGGTGCTATTAACTGGGATGCTCCAGATATTCAAGACCCTGGTTACTACTATATGATGGTTCAAGAGGCTAACATTACTTGTTATGACCCACCTGCCAATGTCAAGAAGAACGGTACTAAGTCATACATCTACACTAGTAACAAGGACTTTACCCAAGACAGTATCATGATCTCTGATAAAGATTTTGTCTTGGAAAACAGTGCTTGGACTGGTTTAAATTTAACCGAAGGAGCCAAGGCCAAACCATCTGAAGCTAAGGCTTCATCAAAGCTTTCTTCTAGCCACAATTCCACTTCCTCTGCTTCTTCTACCGCTTTCCACAACTCTACCTCATCCACCATGCACCACAACTCTACTTTAACTTCTATTACATCTATGTTCTCAAATTCAACCAGTCAGTCTTCTACCAAGCATGCATCTACTACTTCTAAGACTAGTGAGCGTAAGTCTACTGCTAGCAAGACTGACCCATCCACCCTTCAAACAACTACCAAGTCTTCTCAGTCTAGCTCTACCTCAACCAGTACTATTAGAAATCAAAAAGATAGCAACACGGGTGCCATTACAAAATTGAATGGTCTGTGTGCTATCATTGTTGCTATACTAACTGCTTTGTTAGCTTAAAACTATGACATCTTAAGCATTCCAATTTTCATTCTCATTTTAGTTCTTTGCATATAATCTTTTTTCTTTACAATTTGTACTATATTTACATTCATAACATACCAATACACATTTAATAATAATTATGCTAATATTATCAGTTCATCACAAATACAGAAAAAAAAAGGTTTGGTCAAAAAAACCTTATTTAGATGGTGCAGCATCAGCAACAGATGAAATAAACATAATTTTTTTATATTACAAATGAAGAATGTAGTTTATATAAAATAATAAAAGAGCTTTTATATATTTTAATTTGTGCGATGTCTATCATTTCAAGTTCCTAACGAAATGTGTAGGACAAGCATAACCGTTTGGATTTCTGTCCAGGTAGATTTGGTGGTACTCCTCAGCTTCATAGAAAGTCTCAATAGGGCCGACCTCGGTAACAATCTTGTTGTTCCACTTTGGTTGCCACTCCTCCTTCAACTTCTGAACTTCTTTCAAATCTTCTGGAGAGTGTGTGAAGATGGCACTTCTGTACTGAGTACCAACATCTGGACCTTGTGCGTTGACCGTGGTTGGGTCGTGGATTCTGAAGAAGAAATCGATCAATTCCTTCAAGGAGACCTTCTTAGGGTCGTAAGAAATCTGTAGAACTTCGCAGAAGTTAGTGTCACCTTTGCAGACCCTCTTGTAGGAGACCCTGTTCAAAAGGTCCTTGGAGCTCTCGTCACCGTTGGCATAACCAACTTTGCTGTCATGTATCTTGTCACCTAGGTGCTTACGATATATGTGCTCGGTACCCCAGAAACAACCGGCACCCAATGTGATCAACTTCTCAGTCTCGGGATTGTACTTAATGCTCTTGGCAATAACTTTACTCATATTTCCGTGGTTACTCTTTTTCAAAAAATCTAGCATGCTGAATATTATCAATTCAAATATAACTTTATAATAATATGACTCTTTCCAAATAACAGACAGCAACCCCAACAAATATCCCAACTCCAACCTCTGGCTTATATATGTCACCCCGATGCCCTGGAAACTATCACACCGTTCCCTTCCCATAACAATACCACATCCCAAAAAAAAACTGTGTATACACTACCTGCCCTAGCACATAGTATGGGAGCACTTAGTTATTAGTGTGTATACTGCTTTGATGAAAAATTTATGAAAAAAAAAGTGAGATCCGAAATTACGTCATTTCCGGTTTTCACAGAGAAAACGCGCACAAATGCATTCGAGAACCGAAAAAAAAAATTGATTTCACATAGCTCATCAAAAGTGTCTATTAGATAATAGAGTTACATCGAAATAAGCTTTGTGAAATCAATGGCTGTGTTGTGTGTGAAATCAAATAGCATCCATTGTGTTGATCGTTCCTTTTGGCTTGCCATAGGGGAGTAACTGGTAGGGGTGGGATATTTGGG